>JAABUW010002266.1_pt1 | contig 29691 bp, 2 predicted proteins | sample 5560081 | NCBI WGS metagenome assembly JAABUW01 (sample SAMN10711882, study PRJNA513363) | rock metagenome | isolation source: Antarctica rocks | place: Antarctica: Victoria Land, Knobhead sud | reverse complement strand
TTGTTGAAACAGACCCATTGGAGATCGATTTCTGGGTGCGTGCTTACTGCATATAATCTATCTGACAACAAGAATACTCCAGGGCCTTGCCGATTACTACGGCGGCAGCAACTAAATAAGGAGCAGCTTGCCGACGGATCTTGTTGAGAGTCGCACACAACGCCCGGGAGAAAGCCCCAACCGCCGTGCCCACCATTGTGAGTTTCTTTGCTGTTCAACACTTTTGATCTCAGCTACTTGCGACGCGAAGGGAAGTAGTATAGACGTCTTCCAGGAATCGTATCAAATACAGCTGATATACGAATTATGGAGAGAGCGAACAAAGAGTAGCTTGCGAGGCTGCAGGCTCTTGGAAATGACCAATAATCTCGGGTCATCATCACATCCCAATCTTCAAGATCTCAAGAGATTCTGTGGGAAGAGAAGGAGAGGAGTTAATAGAAGGGAAGGGAGTGCGCTCCGATTTCGTCAGCATCGATCATTTCTCCTAGATACCAGCTTTGACTTCTCGTGGCAGTAGGCAAGGAAGAACAGTTTATTTTGAGGCTGTGTGATAGATTGAACATATCTGGGTCTTCCAAAAAGGTACCGCCGCTTAGAAATTTCGGTATTACAGAAATCCGTTGAAAATCACAGGCTGCTGCCAGTCATTGATCCATGCGAGTCAGACCGAAGTCTGCGCTTCGACAAAAAGGCGGATTTATCAGAAATGTCCCTTATGCAAGCATGTAGTCGCGTTACATAGACCTATTGTCGTCGGCTTCAAGACCGTAGTACAAATTCGGGATCATTCTGTTCCGAAACTGACGTCGCCTACGAATGATATCGGAATCTATAACACCAATCCCACCGAATGGCAAGCCCAATACACCGTCGGCAGATAATGGGAAAACAACCCTCTCACAAGATTTTTGGGCGCCTCCCAAGCGAATTTGACATCCTTAGCCGTCGGCACAACCGCAACCCCCTTCCAGTTATATTCTTCGCCCTCCGTCTCCGCCACCTCGATCATCCCTGCCGCCAAATCTGGATAGCTGATGAAGCCGTGCGTGTGCTCCGTACTAAGGGTATGCCCCTTTTGGACGTCATTCGTCAGGCCCGGCGGCTGTATGAATGTAACATTCAACCAGCTCTTGTGCAGCCGCAGAAAAGCCTCGGCATGCTCCAGATCTGCGTAGGCGTAGGACAGGGCCGTGCGCAAAACCTTCAGCAGGAACGCAGGCTTCTGCCGATTCAGGATGGGGTTGATGCTCGAAGAGGTCAGGATCAAGATCTTCGGAAGCTGAGCACTGGGGTCTCGGTTTCGGATGTGACAGAGAGCGGCGACTAGGCTCTGCGCGCCGTCTTCTACCATGCGCATGCCGGGGTGGCTGACGTTGTTACCGATAACGACGAATACGGCGTTGGTGCCGCGAAGGCAGTCTACGATCAGGGAGATGTTGTCCAATGCGCCTTCGAAGATCCGTACATTTTCGTGGGCAGCGAGTTCGGGGGACAGTCTCTCAAGTTTGGCTCGTGAGCGGGCGTAGGCGTGGATGTTGTTCTTGGGGGACTTGAGCAGGAGGTTGAGGAGGGATTGGCCTGTCGAGCCGGTTGCACCGAGGATTGCGTAGGTTGGCATGGCGGTGGTTGCTGCGAGAAGAGTAGACAAGTGGGCGGTGGTTGTTCAAAGGCCATTGCAGAGCAGGATTTGGTGGTCTTAAAACACTCAGCCGGAGCAAAGATTCAACGATGTGAATCAATGACGAGTTTGGACGGCGTTTGTGATCAGTGTCCCCCTCTCCAAAATCCGAAGATCGCCAAGACCGTTGTTATCTCGGACATCGGCGCCACGGCCAGCTTCCTTGTGACCAAAAAAGATAGCAACGTGAGGCGGCCTTGGCGAGGGATCCTTACACACGAATGTCGCTTTTCTACTATGTAGCATTATCAAATACTATACAAATTATAGCAATACGCAAGCACATACGTAGTTCTAAGATCTCTTAAAGATAATATATATATATTTTAAACAGAAACAATATAGCAATCACAGTAGTTTTGTTACTATATTAATAAAGCTACTATATAGATATTTCTTTTCTCTGTTTTAATATCTCTTTATCTAAATTAATAGCTCTTTCTAACTATTTAGAATTAATATAGCATAATATTCTAATTACTTTAGAAGATTGCAAGAAAGATAGAGAATTTACTTAATTTTTAAAGTAAATAGATATTTATTTTTCTTATTTTCTCTTAGACTTTTTATCTATATTTAATATAGATAATTAATAGAATTATATTATTCTTCTTTGCTCTTATATTATCTTTATATTACTCTTAAATTATTCTATTTTATTAAATTTAATTAGATTACTTCAAGAATTTAGTTAATCTAATAAATAAATAGTATTAATAAAATAATAAAAGATATATAATTTTGTATTTATATATTATTAAATTTAATATATCTTTCTATTTATCTTCTTATATAAATTTAATTTTTATTTTATTTTATATATTTAGAATTATTTTCTAATTATATCTTTAATTGTATCTATTTTTTATCTAAAAATTATCTAGACTAATTATTAAGTTAAATTTTAATTTTAACTTTTAGAATTAATTTAATTTAATTTAAGTTAAATATTTAACTTAAACTTAAAAATTTAATTTAATATAATTAATCTAAAATTATTTATATAAAAGATTAAAATATTTGCAATTTAATCTTGCAATTTATATAGTCTTTTATTATTATATATTTATTAAGAATTATAATATAATTATATTAAATATTAGATAATAGTTACAATTCTATAGTTATTATTAATTAAATATCTAATATAAGTAACAAATAAGAAAGATTATTAATAATATTAATAATTAAATATATTTTACTTTTATTAAACTCTTAAAGTTACTTAATTAAATTTAGTAAAATAGAATAATATAAAAGTGAAGTAAAGATAATTTAAGAATAAAATAGAGATAATATAAAAGTAAAGTAAAGTAATATAATTCTAGTAATGTAGTTAAGTAACTAGGTAATATTAGGCTATAGACTTAAGAATGTTTGTTATTAATATTAGCGATCTATTTGCAATATATATGCGATCTCTTCTACTTAGATCTTAGAATCTTAGTTATTTAATATATTATTAAATTGTATAGTGCGATTTATGTATACATTGCGATAAGTCTCTATTGTTATAATTATTTACTAACTAAAATTCTATCTTTATTTTATTACATTAAAGCTTAACCCGAAAATTTAATTATAATAACAAATATTAAAACAACAAATTATTAATATATCTCTAAAAACAATCTTAGAAATTTAAAAATTCAAAAACTCAAAAACACACAAAAAAGAATATAAAAAACAAATTAATCTTAACGAATTACTAAAATCAAAAATTTCAAAAATTAAAAACACAAAATTAACAATTTAGAAATCAAAATATTATTAAATTAAAAAGTAAAAAAAGAAGAGACAAAATTAAAGTATTAAAAATAGCAATAAAAGTTATAAATTTAAAGATTAAAATGTCTTATTAAAATTGCAACTAATATTTATTATTAAAACAATAACTTGTTCGTTAATTATAGTAACATTATTAAAAGAAGCTTCTTGACAATATAATTAATTTATTTGCTTAGAAACGAAAATGCTATTAAAATTCTTTTTTTAATAGAGACTAAAACAAATTTTTAACGCAAAGATATTTGTTAACAATAAATTAACAACTAATTAAAAAAAGCAATAGATCAAAAACGTCTATTTATAAACAATAAAAAAAATAAAAAAGCAATAAACAAAAAAACAACGCAAAGTTAAAAAAAAAAAACTCTTTTTAATATTTTTGTAAAGAAAAGAAAAAGATTTACAAATTAAAAGCATTATTCTTTGAATTAATTATTATTATTAGTTTTTTTAATTTAGTAGTTGTTATTTTTATTACTTGTTATTAAGCTATTCTTTTAAAAACAATGTCTTAAAATAATAAAAAGATTGTAAAGCTTTTCTTCGACGTATTTATATTAACAACAAGTTTACTTTATAACTTTATAAAAATTGTAAAGCTTTATTACTATATAATCTTTATATCTTTTTTAAAAACGTTAAGAGCATTGTACTTTAATAAATTTAATATTATTAATTTTTTAAATTAATTTTTGAATTTTTGTAATAAGTATAAAGTTATCTTTTAGTATAAGATTATTAAGTTGTCTCGATATTGCGACAAGCTTATTGTAAAGCGTGTCTCGCAATACTAGATCTACTTCGCAATAGCGTATTTAGCGTACATCAATGCGTGTTTGGCAAAAAGTCGCACAAATTAGATTCAAGTAGAACTAGTATTAAGTTAACAAATACTATTTGCGCATTACTTTCTTTTAATAGCAAACAAAAAAACATCTTATAGAGAGCAAGATTTTTCTCGCATTTGCGTTTCTTAGCAATTAGTTCTACTATAAATGCTATTATTATTATTATACGTGCTATCTAACTTAACTCGCTTAACTACGCAGCTTTACTCAAAAAGATAGTAGCTACTTTACAATTCTAATTGCTTTATCTAAATAAAGTTGCTCAATTAGAAGCAATAATTAACGAACTATTAATAATTTGCTTTCGCGAACGTATCTAAAAGTCGATTAATTTTTAAAATATTATTAATAATTAGTTGCGTAAAGAAATTTACGCAAATAACACGTCTTAAGAATTAGACAAAGATAATTATCTTAATACTAATATAACTATTAATTAGAACGAAGAAGATATCGAAGCATTTAATTTTAAAGACAAATCTATATTGTTTATCTTAACAAATACTATTACGTAGCATGCTAATAATGCAAATGTATTGCAACTTCTAAGACTCGAAGTCGAGCTTACAATTGCAAAGTTTTAATTTGTACAATATATTAATAATTATTGTTGCAAACATAGCAATAATTACTATTGATTTAATCGACGCAAGAAGATTAGTCGCGTTAAAAAGTTGTCAATATAAAAGTATATTAACTACACAAGTTTAGAAATTTGATTCAAGAATTGCAAAGATTATATTTAAAATAACTTCGCAAACTATCTTAATAAAGAGTCGAAAATACTTTAAGCTATATTATATTTTACAAAAAAGCGACGTAATTAATAGCGCAAATACGCATAAGAAATACATAATAAAGATAAAGAAATTATCTAAAACTATTTTCTTTAACATATTAAAGAATTTCTTAGTACGTTCGAGATTCGCGACGTAAAAATTAAGCTTAAGTTCGAAAATACAAAACAACAATCTTATTAAAGAATCGAGAAGTTTGCTATTTATTTAAATAATCTATATTTGTAACTAAAGAAGTCAATTATTAACAACAAGAAAATGCGAAATTTAAAGAACAAATGCGTCGACAAAATTTATTAGAAAATGCTTTGTTAACAATATAACTATACTAGTATTACGCAAATACGTAATAAATTTATCGAAATCGAACAACGTCTATAATCAATTAAGAAGTTATTAAGATTAAACAATACCTTTTATATCGCAAAAAACTTTAGAAAGCATAATAAAGAAAATCGATCTTTGCACAAACAGAATAACTTGTTTAACGCAATTAAAAATACAAACAACTTTATTATATCGATTATTAAAACTATTATAATTACACAAATTAAAAATAGTATTAGTAATAATTAGCAAAACAAAGATAATTGTTAAATATTTATCAAAAAAAAGTATATTGTATCTATTAATTACAAGTACTATATATACAATTAAATAAATTACAAATTTAGTAACTCTATATATTTGCAATATCAAAAGTAAATAAAAAAGCAAAACAAAAATAATATATTTTCGAAAAAAGTTAAAGTCTAATGCTTGTTACTACAATATTAAATATAAAAAGTTAAAGACAACAAATTAAAGCATTAATCTAAATAATATTTGTTAATATATTGCATAGCATACGCAAAGTTAAATATCTTATTAATTTAAAAGTTGAAAAGAACTTTATTTTGCAATTCTTTGTCAAAGATGCGCAATTACTCGAAGACACTTCTTTGTTATTATAAATATAAATTGTTAATAATCGCATTATTGTCTTGTATAGAATATAAAAACTCTCTATTGCTATTGTTAATAACAAAGAAATACGCAAGAGCAATTGCTCTAAATTCTATATTATTAATATACAAAACTATAAAATAATTTTTAAGTTATTTTGACTTAAGAAAATTAATTTAAATATACAATAACTAAATTGTATTTAAATTTATCGAAATAATTTTGTTAAACAATTAAAGAATATCTCGCAAACATGTTAACGAAGAATTAAATATATTTTTTAAATAATTTTATCAAATTCTTAATATTGTTTGTAAAGAAGTTAAATAATAGCTTGCATTTTTGCGTAAACTATCGTAAACTTAATAAAATTATTGTTAAAAATAAGTATTTTCTTTCTTTTCTTTTAGAGACGCTTAAGCGCTTCGCAAATGCGAAGCGTTTTATTAAAATTAATATACGCAATGCGTATTATTGCATTCAAATTTGTTAAAACAATAAATAAAAAATAGCTTTTTATACTTAATACGAGTAGTTTAAGTATTAAGTTATACTCTTTGATTTTGTTAACGCTTCTACTATCTTTTAATCTTATATAAATTGCGTACTAAAGTTGTACATTAACATTTGTTGCGTAATATATTTAAATAATATACTTATTTACTCGAACTCGAAAAAGCAATATTGAGAGAATATTCGCAAAGTGCTTTGCGCATTGTTCAAATATCAATTGTATACAAAGCTATTAAAATACGCATTCAATTGCAACAAAATAATCTTTCTAGAATTTATAATTAAAAAGCAAGATATTCAAATAAAGCAAGCTCGTATTAAGATTATCTAAAAATAATTTAAATTAAAGTTAACAAAAAATATTCTTGTGTTTTTTGAATTTGCAAGATTCTATTGACGCTTTATTTGCAAATTCTTTTAAATTGTAATATCTTTAATTAATCTAATAACAAATACAAAGAAAAGCAAAGCACGTTCGCAATATATATATATTAAAAAAACGAAAAAAGCTTTCGAAATACTTAAAATTGTCTTTATTATTGCTTCTATTCTAAAATACTACAATTAAAATGCTTCTCTTTACGTAAAAATTAATGCGTCGAATTGTAAAACAAAAGACGTGCTTAGCTAGCTTAACAAAGATACGCAATAACATTCTATTGTATTTATTAGCTACAAGTTTAAAAAATTTGAAGTTTGCTAAAATACGCACAACAAGAAGCTCTATGCTATTGTGCTAACTTTTAAGCTTTAAAGACATTATTTACAAAATAGCAAATACGTTATTTGCGTAATTACGAATTATAACAATCTTTGCTACTTTATAATTACAAAGAAGCTTTCGATCAAACAAGTTTAATAAATTAAGAAATTAGCTACATTTAACTTTAATATAGAATATCGCAAAAAAAAGCTCAATCTCGTAAATGCGTTATTAAGAAGATCTAATATTATAAAACTTAATAATAGCGAAAATAATAATAACAATTTTCTATCTATCTTGCGAAACAAGCTTCGCAACTTGGAATATCAATCAAAATTATAAAAAGATAAAGATATCTCTACTATAATTAAACTCGCAATTTTGATAACGCAATTAAATAATACTACTATTGCAAATACTTGAATTATAAATTTAGATAAAAAAGTTTCTAAAAGACTACGCAATATTCTAGACTTTATATTATTTCAACTTTTAATACAACAAATTGTAGAGTCGAAGAAGTTCTTTGCTAATTTAAAAGAATTGATAGCAACATAATTGCAAAAACTATAATAGAAGAACGCTTTTATTGTAAAGAAACAATAGTGTTAAAGATTTACAAATAAACAAAATAAATTTTCGAAATAAAATGTCAAAGAAAATAGACTACTATGTTAGAATCTCGCAATCTATATTTTAAAAGACGCAACAATAAAAGATAAAATTCTTTATATATATTACAATAATTTTATGTCTAAATATTTTGCATATTAGCAAATCGAAAATGCAATACAACAAAAGTATTATTAATTTAATATAATTAAGAAAATTAATAAATATGTTTGCATCTATTCTAATTATTAATGTATATATATTTATTATTATAAATTGTATAAAAAACTTAGCTTAATATCTTCTAGAGATTTGCAACTTTTTGAAACAATAACAATAAACTTTATTACAAATATATTGTTTGCAAGAGATTTATATATTAAAAAGATCAATAATGCAATTTTAATATTAATTAACAAATTAACAAAGCACGCAATCTATATTGCAACTATTAAGAAACTTAATGTAAAAAACTTTGCAAAACTTTTATAAAGAGAGTTTGTATATTATTATAAAATAATATATAATATTATTTTTAATAGAGATTTGCTTTTTACAAGCTATTTTTAATTAATATTGTGCTAATATTTAAATGCGAAATATTAGCTTAGTATTGCATTTTATTCGCAAATCGATAATTAAACAAAAAGACAAAATTAAGTCTTAAAATATTATTTGCGTATTTATTATAATTATAGATAAAATAATTAATCGAAACTACTATCTATAGTTGCGTTCGCATATAATAATAGTATTTACTCAAGCACTAAAAAAGCTTTTTACAAACTATTAATAAACTATATTGCAAACTTCGCAAATGCGCTTGTAAATAAACTCTTAACAAGAGAAATACTTTTAGCTATAAAATAAGCAAAATAATTGCAAAGTACTAGAAAATACTTAAGAAAGCTATAAATAACAATTTCGAAACAACAAGCAAGAAGCTACAACAAAAATTACAAATTAATAAGCTTTTAAATAGATAACAAAGTACTATTGCAAAACGTTAATATATATATATTGCAATTTAAAAAAAAGATTAATTATTATTAACTAAAACTCTTTACTATTTTAATTAAGAAAAACAAATAAATATATTAATTAAATTTACTTATAAAGTACAAAGCAATTTATGCTATCTTTTATATTTTGCTACTTAAATTTTAGTATTTGCGAAACAAAGATTCAAAGTTAAAATTAATTCTTATTAAAGATAAAAAGAAATAGAACGTAAATAAAGTATTAAATAAACAAATTAAAAATAATACGCTTAAGTACTTAATTAGATAGCTTAACGCAATCTTGTAAAAAAATACGTAAAAGTCTTTAAAGTATCTCGAAAACGCAATAGACAAAATTTAAAAATTAAAAAAAAAAACAAAAAAAACACAACGTAATTGCGAAGATATTAAAGAAAAAAAGACAAAAAAAACAAGTAGCTAGCAAATTAAAAAAGCAAAAACAATTACGCAAAAACAAATAAAACAAAGAATTAAATTAAAGTTCAAAGACTATATTTCTAAAAACTACAAAAACTCTTATAGTAACGCAAAGACTTAAAAATAAATTTGGATATACAAAAATACAATTATGTATATATATTTACACAAGCTAGTCTTTGCTATATTAAAGATAACAAATAAGACATATTCTAATTGCAATTGTTATAAATAAAATAATTATTATTACAAACAAAGCTAATATATATTAGCTTTATATGCTATAAACTTCGCAATACAATTTATTATAGCAAAACAACTCGCAAATCCTAGCACAAAAACTCTTATTAAAAAATAGATAATTAAAATCGAGAATTACAATATAATAGCAAACAATTTAAAGAAAGCAAAAGAGATTGCTAGCAACAACAATTGCAATTGTGCGAATTAATCTAATATCTTTTTTAAAATCTATGCGTTGTATTTATTATATTACGCACAATAGTTTATTTTTAATTAAAAAGTATTAATAACAATAAAGAAGACTATTACAATAGCAACGACAAAGCAAACGCACAAGACAAAAAGAGACGCAATAACGACAATAAAATTCGACTTGCAAAGATGCTTTACTACAAAGCAACAAAAGCACTTAATAACGCAATTTGCTATTAAGAAATATATAACAAAGAGATTTTGCTTAAGAGTCGATACGCAACACTAATATTAAACAACTATTGTATATTGTTAGCTTTATTTTTATTTTTTTTGATTTGTAGATGCGTTCTATATTGCAACTAAGAAACAAATTAAAAAAAACAAAGAACATAAACAAAATTATAATAAGCGAAAAAGAAATTAAGAAAGCAAAAGAAATTAAAATTAAAACAAAAGAAACAAAGATCGAAGCAAAAACAACAAAGACAAATATAGAAGCAGACGCGAAAACAAACGCAAAAGCAATAACAACAACAGCAACAATAACAACAAATAAGAAACACTTGTTAAAATTGCGCAAATAATTTGCTTATACGTACGTTAGTTTTGTTCTTAAAACAATGTTAATACTATTAAACTACTTATTATTGTTCAATAACTTGTAAAAATATTAATAATACTTTATATAACAAAAAGTTAATTAAATTTTCGAATTAATCTTGCAATTATTTTTGTTGCAATTAGAATTAAAACAAAGCTATTTCTTGCGTAATACGCAAATAAACTTAATGTTTATATGTTAATCGCAATAAGTAAATAAAATACTAAAGAATAAATATCTATAATTGTGCTTACAAAGTCGCGATATTTATTTATAAAACAAGTAAAGATTATTATTATTATTGCGAGATAAGCTCAAAGATCGCAATATTGATTGCGCTAATTTAAACTAATTATTGCGATAATTAAGTACCTTTATAACTTGCAAATAGACGCAAAAATAGAAGCAATTGTACTTACAAAATTGTTTTGCGAAGTAATATAAAAAGCAAGAAAGCAAAATAATAATAATAATATTTATATTACTATGTCGCGTCTAAGAACAATAGCAACGCATCTACGCACTATAAGAGAAAGTAAATTATTATTGTTTATTTAATATTTGTCAAAAGCAATTCTATTAAGAAGATAAATCTACAATTATTAAAATAAACAAGAATAATAATTGTAAATATATTATTGCAAATATTTATTACTTTCTTATTATCTACAAAATGCAAAAAACTATTTTAAATATTCGCTTTTATTTTATTGTTATTAGAAATAATTGCAAAGTAGAACTTCGCATATTTACAAAGCTACATATTAATCTTATAAATATATTGTCGCAAATATTTATTGCTTTCTTATTATTTACAAAATGCGAGAAATTATTCTAAATATTTGCTTCTATTTATTGCTATTAAAAAACAAGTAATTGCAAAGTAGAATTTCGCGCGTTTACGTCGTAATATACGCAACTTCGTAGATATTGTTACAATTACAATTTAAAAATTATATCGCAACTAGAACTAATAATATAGATTTTAAAAATTAAAATTCTAAGAAAAAATATAATTGTAAAGCGTATCTCGCAATGCTAGATTTGCTTTGTAATAACGTATTTAATATATATTAATACGTATTTAACAAAGAGTCGCACAAACTAGATTTAAGCAAAACTAGTATTAAGTTAACAAATATTGTTTGCGCATTGTCTTCTCTTAATAGCAAACAAGAAAGCGTCTTATAGAAAACAAGATTTTTCTTGCACTTGCGTTTCTTAGCAATTAGTTTCACTAAAAATGCTATTATTACTATTACATATATTATTTAACTTGATTCGCTTAACTACGCAACTTTATTTAAAGAGATAGTAGCTACTTTACATTTATAGAGAACTTTATGAAATTTATTGTTGTCTAAATAAATAAAAAGTAATTTAAAATAATAAATAAGTTAAAAAAGAAATATAAAGATAAAAATTTAAATTAAAAAATTAACTCTTGTGCTTTTTTAAAATCTTTAAAAGACATATTAAAAGCAAAATCAAATAATATTCGTAAATACAATTAACAATTTAAAGTTATTTTCTCGAAGCTTATTAAATTTGATTAAGTTAATAAATATACTAGATTCTTATAGTATTTAAAGAATTTTTTTCGCAATATTTATATTAAGATAATGCAAAAACATAAAATTAATTTAAACAACGCAATTATTATAATATTTAAATTGTTATACAAGACAATTATAAAATTAATTAAAAATAAGACAATTATGCGAGAAATAAATATTAATAGCAATTAAATTACTTAGCGAGTTGCAAATATTAATATAAATAAATTAATAAATATAATAAGCAAGAAGCAAGATTTTGTAAAAAAGAAAATTACGCTAAAGATAATCTTTGTTTCTTTAGTATCGCTAGTAGTTGCAATTAAAAACACAAAAATTAACAAAATTTTAAATATTTTAATACAAGCTTTTAAAGATCTTAAAATTAACAATGTTCGCAAAATAATAAAGAACAAAATTTATTAAATAATTTAACAAACAATAACAACGCAATTATAAAAAGCTTCGCATATTGTATTTTCTTAAATTTAAATAATAGTTTAAAGTTTATCTTAAAAAACAATTTATATTTATTAAGAACTTATATTTGTTTTTAAATACAATTGATTTTAATTAAAATTAAATAAATACTTGTTTTGTTACAATTTATATAGATAATAAATTTGTTTAAAATTAACAATCTTAATAGCAAATAAAAAGATTTATATAAATAAAAGCAACAAAATTTGTTATAAGTTTAACAATTTTAGAAATAAAAAAATAAAGTTGTCTTTTAATAATACAAAAATTAAAAAAAAAATTATAGGAATTTGTCTTTAATAAAGAACGCAAAATTATATTCGAAATTTTGTAATTACAATAATAACAATAAAATTAAATACTAGTTTTTTGTTAAAAGATAAAAAGAATAATAAATCGAATTAAACAATAATAAAAATTCAAAAAATTTGATTAAAACAAAATTCTTTTAAGCAATAAATGCTTTAAAAGCTTTTAATAAAGCAATTAATCAAAATAATTAAAGAAAAAATTAAAAAAAAAAGAAATTCTTGAAGATTAAAAATATTAAATTTAGAAATTATTTAAAAATAATAAAAGTTGCAAAAGAAAAAATATACGTAAAGAAAAAAGTAATAAAAATAAGAATAAAGAATGTTACAATAAAGAACGTTTTTGCAATAATTAATTCTAATTTAAGAGTTATTAAGTATTAAAAAATTAAATTTAGAAAAAAGCAAAAGATTTTTGCAAACTATATATAACAAACAAAACGTTTAAAGAGAATATTATAGATTATAAAAAATTAAGTTAATTTTAAAACTTTAACTTAGAGTATTTTTATCTTAAAAATAAAAATAAAAATAATAAATTTTCTAGATTTTTGCTTTAATTTAAATTGCTCTTTTTTTTGTTCTTTTTTCGATAAAAAGTTTGATACTATAGTAACAAAGAAGAAATCTTAGAAACTTATTAAAAAAAAAAAGAGATAATTGTTATTATAAAATCAATTAATGTTAAATTTATTAAAATTGTTTATTTTAAAAACATTGTTGCAAAAGTAAGATTTCTTAGAACTTTATATTTTGTTGTTTGTTTAATTGCGTAAATGCAATTAAAAAATATAAAAATTAAAACAATATTTAATAATAATGCGAAAATTAATTATATTAGTAAGAGTTTTGCGAACAAAATTAATTTAATTATTTAATAAGATATTTTTATTTTATTAATAGAAGTTATAAGAGTACGTATTTGTTTTAAAGAAATAATAAAAAATGCAAAGATATTAATTAAAAAAATAATAATTTATATTTTAATTTTTGTTATTTCTCGACTCAATTACAAAATTCTATTAAATCGATCTTTTTAGCGAAATGTTTAAATAAATTTTGTAAATATAAACAACAAATCTTTAAAATTAACAATTTATTTAAGAGACAAAGCAAAGCATATTAGTATTTTAAGAATATTTGCTAATTACTTTAGCAACAAGAATAAAAACGTTATATTTTTAGAAAAATCTTTAAATCTTTAGATAATTGTTCAATTAATATAATTGCTCGATTTTGCAAATCTAATTGTAAAGAATTTTCGAAAATAAAGATCAAAATTATTAGAGTAACAACATCGCAAAATAAGATTAAAAGAAAAAATTAACAAAATTTTGATTAATTAGAATAAATAAACAACATTAGCGTCTATTTGTTTGTCAATATAATTAATTAGAATTAAACGAATATTTAAATTAATATTATATTTCGAATATCTTAAGAATTATTAATAATTCAAACTTTTTAATTATATATTATAAAAGAGATTTTTACTATTTAATTATCTAGAAAGTTTAATATTCTTTGTTAATCTTTTATTGCGTTGTATTTATTTGTTCGAATAAATACAATATATAAGCAAAAGACTTAAAAAACAAATCTAATAAATATAAACAATTTAGATAATTTTATTTTAAATAAATATCTAAATTAAAAAGAAATATTAAAATTATTAATTACAAAAAATTCTTAAAAGAAACTTGACAAAAGATATAATTTCTTTTTAATACTTAAGTTTTTAAGCATTAAATGCAACTTTTGTTTTATTAAGAAATATATTTAAAAATTAATTATAAAATTCGAACTCTTTTTGCAAGAATAAGAACTCTTAATTATTATATTCTTTAATTGTAAAATTGTTTTAACATAAAGCTTTACTAAGATAAACAAAATTAAATTAAAGATTATATCTAATTAAAAAATTCGCATTATAAAACACAAAATATAGCAAACTTTAAAATTTTTAATTTCTTAAGTATTAAATTTTATTGTAATTAAGATGCTAAAAAAACGTTTTTAAACAAGTTTGCTAAAATATTGTTATAATCTCTATTAAAATTCTTAATTTTTAATAAGTAAAAAGAAGAAAAACAAATATCGCATAATTAATGCAACTATAAAAATAAATAAAATAACTATTTAAAATGCTAATATAACTTCTAATATTAAAGAGTTTGCAAAAGAGTTTGTCGAAATAGTAATTATATTACTAATTAATTTCTTTAAAATACAATTAAATAAGCTTTGCATTAAAGAGTTGTAATCTTATTGTCTTTATAACTTCTTTTAAACTACTTAGAATAATTTGTTTGTTACAAGATACTACTAATTTAATTACTTAATTTATAAAAATTGTAATACGCATTTTTAAGAATTTTTTTAATAAATGTTGTTTATTTGTAAACAATATAGATATAAAAGAATTTAAGTTAAATTATAGCAACAAAAAAATAATTCTAGAAATTAGATTATTTGTTTTAAAATATATTTAATAATTGAATATAATATTAATAAATGTAGAATTGTTTAAATATATTATATTTGACGAAAAATCTTAATTTTGCAAGTTAGAAATTAAAATTGTCGATTTTATATATAATTTTAATAAACGATTCTCTAATAGCATTAAAATTATTAAGATTATTAAGTAATTATTGTGCAAAAACGTTTTTAAAGTTAAAGTCTTTATAAAAGTATACGTCTATTATTAAATTTAAATACTAAAGTTTGTAATTGTTGTAAAGTTAATTTATTATTTGTTTAAAACAAAATATATCTTTGTTTAGAATTTTAAGCAACAAAATATTATAAATAAATTAAAGATTGTTTTAACAAATGCATTAACAATGCGCATCTTAAACTATTCTATTTTAATTAACAAAATTATTTTAATTGTAAATTCTAGTTTAAAAGATTAAAAAATCGTATTAATACAAATTGATACAATAATAAAAAGAAAATATTTTTTACAATATAAAAGTAAGCTTTGAAGCAAACAAAAATCTTAATACAATATCAAAAAGCAAAAATATTAAAAACTTATAAAAATTTTAAAAAAAGTGCAATTCTAATTATATAAAGTTCAATTTATAATTAAGATTAATGCAAATATTTTAATAATTTAACTTAATTGCTTTGCGATAAATCTACTTAACGCTTTAATAACTTGTTAATTAATTTAAATTCGTCTTTTTAACTTTAATATATAATATATATTTAATTAAAAATAAATAACAATTGACGAATTTTTAAAAAGATTAAAAGAATTGTTTGATAATATTAACAAAATTAATAAAAAAATATTAATATTTTTATTAATAGCTAGTTAAATTGTGTTTGCGTTTGCTTCGCACAAATAATAACATTAAAAAAAAACAAAAACATTTTTAAAAATAAATATTTCGATAAATTTAAATAAATTATTCGATATTTGATTTTATTGCAAAGATTAAATATAAGTTAAAAAAAAATTCGCAAATTCAAAAATTATACTCTTTATTTTTTAATAAAAGAAGAGCATTTATTTTGAAAAACAAACAAAAATATATCTTTGCAAAGAATAATAAATTAAACAAAAAATAAAAATTAAATTATAAAAAGTTTGCATAACAAGAGCAATTATAAAGAAAAAAAAAGCATTTATTAACGCGTTGCAAATTAATATTAATAACAAAATCTATTTAATTTTTGCAAAAAGTATATTGCAAATTGCAATAAATATTAGCGAAGAATTTTTAATAAAGAAGAGAAAATTATATATTTAAATTATATATTTAATTTGTAAAAAAAGGTTGTTGTAAATTGTATTTATATATTAATTGCAAAAACGTTTATTAAAGTAAATTTAATAGTTATTCGAAATAATTTGACAAAATAAGTAAAAATTAAAATAATTTTAAATCTTAAAGCATTTGTTATAGTAAAGTTTCTATAAAAGAACATTTTTTGTCGACATAAATATATTAAGAAAATAATTATAAACAACAAATTTAAAAATAAAGTTAATATAATAATTGAACTTCTAAAAAGATATAACGTCAAAAAAATAATAATATTAATTTATTATTTACAAGCAAATAAAATAATAAAAAAAGAGCACAAGCTTATTGTTAATGCTTTGTTCAAGTTAATTAAAGAGATTTTTACAAATTAGTTACAACATTTGTACGCAATATTGTAAATTAATAAAACAATAATTTAAGAATTTATTAAAAAGATATTGTTTTGTTTTAAGTTTAAGTACGAAGCTATATTGTCAATTAAGATAGAATATTTAATTTGATATATTATAAATTGAGAAAAAGTTTGTTTAACAACAAATTTATTGACGTTGCGAACAAAATAATTAGAAAGAAAAAATAAAAACGTCTAAAAAGTAGCTTTGCGTCTTTGTCGTTTTTAAGAAACAAACAAATTTTTTTTCGATAATAATTATTAGTTGTTAACGCATTTATTTTAAATTAAAGATTTGATTTTATTATATAATATTAAGTTTAATAAAAAATACGATATAAAACTATTCTTTTAATAATTAGATTTTTTTAAAATAAAAAAAGAAAATAGAATTAAAGACTTTTATGTTTTAGAAAAAATTAATAACACAAAACTTAAAAGTATTTATTTAGAAAATCGACTAAAAAGATATGTAAAAAGAAATTAAAACTTTTAGATCTTCGCAAAGTTAAGAAATAAAAATAAAAAAATAAAAAATAATTTTATGTAAAAGATAAAGAATTAGTTTAACTAAAATAATAAAAGATTATTTGCGATTATTATATTATTGTTATCTTATTACAATTATTTAAATTACATAAAAGTATAAGATTTTTTTTTAAAAGAAAAAAAAATTGCGATCTTTATATTTGTTTTATTTGTAAAAGCTTTAATATAAAGTTTATTAATTTATAAATATTAAAAAGTAATTTAATTATATAGAGTAATTTACAAGATATTATAATTTCAAACATTCGAAAAAAATAAATAAAAAGACAAAAAAATTAAAAAGTCGAAATATTAACAATTTCGATCAATTCAAAATAAGCAAGTAACACTAGTGTTTATTTGTTTACTTTAATTAGTTAAAATTAACAATTAAAAAATAATTTAAAAGCATTAATAGCAAGTCTTAACTTAAAATTCTAGAATTTTAAGAATTTCTTTAAATTATAGAGAACAAGTTTTAATTATTTTTTACGCAACGTTTCTTAACAATAAAAATAGCGAAATTACACATTAATTATATTAGTTTTATATTTGTTTGCAAATTAATATACAAATAAATGCTGATATAGTTTTTTTGCGTAATTAATAATATAAATGTTGCAAACAACAATTAAGTCTATAAGTAAAAATTCTTTGCATTTAAAGCTTTATATTTGTTAAATATTTAAAATAAGTTATTGCTTTATTATAAAGACACAACAACTTAATAATTTAATTCTTTATTTATAAAATTCTTTTTTTCGATCTATTATTTTTGTATAAATCTTTTTTTATTAAATTTGTATTATAATAGATTTAGAACAACAATTATAAAATATTAGACATAAACAATCTCTTGCAAAAGAAACTTCTTAATCTTTATTAAAAAATTAAAATCAAAAACAAGAATTATTATTTACGTTAATAGAAAGATTTCGTAAAAAGCGATAGCTTGCACTTGCTAAACAAAATACGAATCAAAATTTAATAATTTTAATATATTTTCTTTATAATTAAGAATCGATTTCTTCGATTAAATTATTTTAAATACAAAATTAGCAAGTATTATTGTAGCAATTACAAACGTTATAGCATTAAACTTTTTAAACTTAAACTTAAATCAAATTGCGAAAAATTATTATTTAATTTATAAAAAGCAATTTGATTATTAAGAATTGTATTTATATTTAAGTAGTTAACATTTTACTTTAATATAATAAAACTACTAACAATAAAAGAAGAGAACGTTTAAAAAATCTTCAAAACATAGTTTTAAATACTTTAAAAATAATCGAAAATTAAACGTAAGATTTGTAACAAATAGTTAATAAAAACGCTTAAATATTAATAAGTAATTTATTATAGCAAAAATTGAAAAACGCAACATAAAAAATTAATTAAAACAAAAAACTATAAATTCAAAATAATTAAATTTAACTTCGCAAACTATAATTATTAAAAACTATAAATATATTGTTTAAAAATATAAATTAATTAATTATTAAAACAATGTTGCGAATAGCAAAGAAACGTTAAAATTTATAGAGAATTTTAAAGAAATTAAATCGAATTGTGTGCAATTAACTTAAATATTATATTATAGAATCGAAATGCGTTGTTAACTATATAATTGACAACTATAACAAAATAAATGTTAAAAAGTTTAAAAATACAATAACGTTTATTGAACAAAAGCTTTTAAAAATTAAAATAAAAAATTATTTTTAAAGATATAATTTAATAAGAATTTTAGACGCGAAGTTAAAAAAGACTTGTCGAACAAAAATTTAAATAATTTTGTTTTTTTCTATAGAAGATGCAAAGAAAACGCGAATTTAAAACGACAAATAAAAAGAATTTAAATTGTTAATTTTTTAGTTAAAATTAAAGTTAAAGTTTAAAGATAACAAAGCTTATAAAAGATAAAACAAAAAAAGAGATTAAAACTTAAATTCTTTTAAAAAAGTTTCTTTTTTATTATTATAATCGCGAGATTTAATATTAAGATTATCTTTGTTAAATTTTAAATTATTTAAAATTATTAATACAACAAAATTACGTACTTTAATTATTAAAATTGCAAAAATCTTTCTAAAAACAATAGCTACTTTTATTTTAATAAATAAGAAAAACAATACGAAAAACTATTTATGTGTAAAAGTAAATATAGATTTGCGATATTAAATCAACTATTATTTAACAATATTAATTAAAGTTTTTCAACTAATTAAACTAGCTATATTAATAAAGAAGCAAAAAGAAAATCTAGTTACAATTATATTAAAATTGATTGTTTACATAGCTTATTAAAGAAAGCTAGAATTTCTATTAAAAATAAATCGAATTTCTAATAATTAAATTAAGAGATAAGTAATTTAATACTACAAGAAACGAAACAATTTTTTGACATTTATAAGACAAAATAAATTAAACTTTAAGTTTAGCGTTTGTTTACTTATCTTTAAAGATTTCTTAAAGCAATATATTTATAAGAGAAAAAAATTAATCTTTTTATTTAACAATTTTTAATAAATTATTGTTTAACTTTAAGTAATAGACAATATTAATCTAACGAAATAAAATTAGTATAAAATAATTGTTTGTTAAAATTAATTTGTTTATTTAATTATTAATTTAAAGTACTAAATATAATTGTAACTTTAAAACAAATTGCAAATAATATTATATTATTAATAAAAAAACAACAATTAATAAAAAAAAAATTTCTTAATTGTTTGTTTTTTATATTGCAAATAATAATACAAGTAAATTTAAATTTTTATATAATATATATGCTTTTACGAGACAATTATAGATATAAATTGTTAACAATATTTTATTTGTTAATTTTTAAAAAGTATAAAAATTAAATATTAAAACGTTACTTTAATCTTAATATAAATTAAAACGTTTATTAAGAGTTTTAGTAATTGCAATTAATTGTTTTTTTTGTTGCACAAAATAATTTGTTTTGCAAAAAATATTTGCTAAATAATTTTTATAATTAGATCGACGTATAGTTACAAAAAACAATAAAAAAAGAATAATAAAACAAAAAAATACTAGAAACTAAATTAATAAAAAAGAATTTACTAAAATAAAAATTGTATTAAGCGAATATATTTTGTTAACTTAAAAATATATAAATTGCGCAATTTCAAATCTTTTATTGCAAGCTAGAAATCGAAATTAATACAAAAATTAAAATGTTTTTTATTTACGTAACTCTATTAAAAAATAAAGAAACTTTAAAGAATTTTTAAATAAATATAAGAAACAATATTGTTGCAATTTATTAAAACTTAACTTTGTTAAATTTATTTTTAACTAATATATTTTAATGTTTTAAAATTGTTATTAACTTTTCTTTTATATTTAACATTAAAGATATTATTATAAAACGTGTATTTTAAAACTTGACAAAAATAATAAAGAAATTAAGAACATTATTTAAAGATATAAAGAAATTTAGTTGTCTAATAAAGCAAACTCGAGAACATACAATACGTTACGTAAAATTAATATAAAGAAAGATTTAAAAAATAAAGAGTAAAGTATTTAAATTTTATTTATAAATGCAATTTATAACGTCTAGAGATTTTAAAATAGTTAATATATATTAATTTAATGTTTAGAACAATTTAAATTCTTATTTAATTAACTATAAAAAAAATAAAATTTAAGTCTTCAACTATTTGTTTTAACAAAAAAGAGAAAATTTTATTATTTTAATTCGAAATTAAGAAGAAATGTTATAAATTAAAACTAAGTTAGCAATCTAGATCGAATATTTTAAAACTAAAAATAACTTTTAAAATTATATATTTATCTTTTATCTTAAAGAGTTTAATTCAAATATAACAATAACAATTTATTCTATTATTGTTACTTTTTTTTAGACTAATTTTTTAAATTTATGTCAAAGAAGCTTATTATTATTGTTATTATCTTTAAGAAATAAATAAAATTTACAACAATTAACTTTATCAAATACTTAGTTTCGATCAAATAATTTTTTTAGTTTTAAAAAAAGTTTTATACAAATTAACTTATTACATTCTTTACGCAATCGATTCGAATAACAAAGAAAACAAGAAATCTAGTCTAACCATCTTAAAAAAATAAGAGCAATTTTTTTATTTTCTTATTACAATTTCTATACGAGTAAGAACAAAAGTTTCTTGATTCAATAATCAAAAAACAATTATTAAAAGAGAGAGAATTGTATGTAGTCGAATAACTAGATAATATTAGATTATAAATTTAAAAATGCTTGTTACTAGTATTAGCGATTTATCTACAATATATATGCGATCTCTTCTACTTAGATCTTAGAATCTTAGCTATTTAATATATTATTAAATTGTATAGTGCGATTTATGCATGCATCGCAATAAGTATCTATTATTATAGTTGTCTACTAACTAGAATTCTATCTCTATCTCGTTATAGTAATTATCTTAATATATTCTAACTTTATTTCTAGATATATCTAGATTTACTATTATAAAATTGTAGTTTTTTATTACTAATATCTAGACTTTATATAAGATTAAAATTAAAGCTAATAAATTTTATACTATTTATAAGAATCTAGAAATTTAAGTTAATGTAATATTGTAGCGTTAACGACGCGTTAGCGTCTTAAGATATAATAGAATATGTAATTCTAAATGTCTATAAAAGTCTTAAATAACATAGCATCTCTTTCTAGTTAAATAGCAAGAAACAAGCTCGCACGTTATACCAAGTATTAGATAAAGAAAAAGCTTGTTTTTTGTTGTTCTTTAACAATTAATTCTACTACTATCTATCTTATATAATTGAGACATAGTAATATAAATTTATTATATTTTATATCTTTTATATTTTAGTGCGTTAATAAAAAGCAAACGCATTCGCATTTTACAATTCTAATTGTTCAATTTTTCGAAAAAAAGACTTAAAACGTAATAGTATAATATTAAATTATAACAATTTAAATTACAATAATTATTTAATTACTAAATTAAAATTTAAAGAATTTAATATTTTTCGAAACAACAATTGTTTACAAAACGTCGACGGAAATAATTCTCGTTAATATAATAATAATAAAGAAAATAATTTAGCTATAATTAAAGCTTTTATTTTACATTAATAGATAAAAATTTTAATAATAAAAATTTAAGATTTGCAAAATACTTAATAGATTTAAATTATAATAGTTAAACAAACAAAATCTTAAGTTTTACAACTTGTTATTATATTGCTATTAATAATATCTAAGTTTTTAAAGTTTAAAAAGCTAAAATTGTACAAAAGTTAAAGCGTAAAAAAATATACTATTTAATTTTAAAAAATCGACATTAATATAATGCGATTTTTGACGTATTTTATTACGAATAAAAACAAAATTCTTTATTACATATTATTTTTAAAAAACAATGTTATTACGTAGTAATATTTAAGAACAAACAATAGCGCTAAATTAAAAAGCAAGATCTTTAAAGAATTTAAAGAATTTTTATTAAATTTAATAATTAATTTTGCTAATTGTTGTTTTCTTGTCTATAAAAAATAAAAAATTGCTAGATAGAAACTAGATTAAAAGATAATTATCTTTAAGAAATATCTAAATAAATTAAAGATTTATTTAATATCGCTTTTAAAGAAGTATAAAATTTATATATTTTTAACTAAGCTAAAGTTAAACTTAAAAATAAAAATTCTAAATATCAATAATATACTAGATATTCGCAATAAATTTCTAGCTATAATTATTATATAAAAACAAATGTTAAATTGCATTTGCGAAATAGACGCAAACAACTTTAGAAATTAACAAATAACAAAAAATTCTAGTATTTCTTTAAGCAAATTTTATTAGAATTGTCGCTTAAACAATGTCGACAAGTTTATTAAGAGCAAAAAATTATATATTTTAAGAATTTGTTGTTGTTGCGTAAGCAAGTTTACAAGATTAATAACGCAAACTATTTAAGTTGTATTAAATATTTTAAATGCTATAAAAAAACATATTACAAAACGAAATATTTCAATAAGCATAAATAAGATAAGTTTACTATTGTTGCTATTATTATAATAAATGCAAAAAAAGATCAAACTTTGTCGACGTCTTATAAACGAAGCAAAAAAGACAAATAAAAATAGTAAATTCAATTTTAGTAAAAAATTAAACTTAATTTTTTAATAACAAACGTTAAGTTATAGATCTAGTTAATCTAGAAGCTAAGATTAATCTTATTAATTATATTTATATAATATAATAGAAATTGCAATTTATATTTGTTATCTTATTAACATTAGATTTTTTTAATAATAATAGTTATTTTTGTTACAATATCTATAAGTTAATCTATTACTTAATTAACTTATAAAATCAACATTAAAAATACATTATCTTGTTCTACTTAATAGAATATATAAGCTTTAATCTTATATTAGATATATCAATACTATTTAAGTAAAATATATTGATTAATTTAAAGACGCAAAGCTAGCAATTCAAGATTTTAAATAAAAAATTAAAAATAATTAATCTTAAGCAATTTGTTTTAGATCTCGTCAAATATAGTATAGTTTATACAATTGTTTGCGTTAACGTTACAAAGACATCAAACAAAAAACTAACAAAATCTAAGATTCTTAAAGAATTAAAAAATCTAAAAGATATCTATAATAATAAATTGACTAAAGTTTTACTAAAATTAAAAAAAAAAGATTACGCTATTAAGTTTCAAGACAATAAAGAGCTATTGTTTATATCTTTTTATAATTTTTTATAGAACAAGCTAACAATACTTCGACAATATCTTAATAATGCGTTAGCAAAAGATTGAATTAAGTATTTAATTTTGTTTGCAAACGTCTCTATTTTATTTGTATTAAAATTGAACAATAAGTTACGTTTATATATTAACTATAAAGATTTAAATACAATTATTATTAAAAATTGTTATTTATTACTTTTAATTATAAAAACGCTAAATTATCTATGCAAAGCAAAGCGCTTTATCGCTTTAGATCTAAAGAACGTCTATTATTATATTTGCATAAAATACGATAATAAATAAAAGATAACATTTTGTATGCGCTATAAGTATTTCGAATATTAAATTATGTTATTTAAATTAATAAACGCATTCGCAATCTTTTAAGTTTACATTAATAAAATATTACGAAAGTTAATCAATATAACTTGCGTAGTTTATATAAATAACATACTTATATATAACAATAATTTGACAAAACACTAACGTTATATTAAATAAATATTGAAACATCTTCGCAAGTATTCGCTATACGTTAATTTAAAGAAGTGTAAATTTAATATTACAAAAATTAAATTTCTAAACTTTATTGTATTTTCAAAAAATTAAAAGAATTAAGAAGTAATTTAAATTAAAAACTTATTGCGAGCTTTAAATATTTCTAAATTTTATAAACTTTTATAGACGCTTTATATATTATTATTCGAAAAAAGTTGTCTCTCTTATTAGTCTATTAAAAGAAAGTAAAAATAACAAGAAATATAATTTTTTCGTTTAATCGAATAAAGTAGAGCAAGCGTTTCGTCAACTTTGCAATATCTTTATATTAACTTTACTACTTTATTATTACAATCTAGATAAAAAAATTAGAATAAAGATTAACGCGTTTAACTTTGCAATTGCAAGCATTCTAAATTAACAAAATAATAATAAAAATTAACGTCTAGTAACATTTTAATTGCAAAAAATAATTTTAACAAAGCAAAATTATAAAATATATAATTAGAAATTACTAATTATTGTAATCGTTTTTAAGCAATAAAGATATTATTTAAAAAGCAATGCTTACTTTATTAAGATATAATCGAATTATAATAATTTTAGAAGATTTATAAGTTAAAAGAAACTAAACTTAAGATAAATTTACTAGATACTTAAATTAGTTATCTATAACTTTAAAATCTTTTATTGTTCAAATAAGAAAAATTCGACAAATAAATTGTTAAGACGTTTTAATTATAAAGAGATTTTGTTATTAAATATAAGATTGTTGTTAATATTGCAAAACAAATTAATGTTGTTATTTAACAAAAATTTGTTAACGCAAAGCAAGCAAAAGATATTAAGTAATTTAGTTTTTGTATCTTAAAATAAGTTAACGTTATTATTTAACAAAAAGTTGTTAACGCAAAACAAACAAAAAATATTAAATAATTTAACTCTTATATTATAATTAACAAAAATATTTATTAGTAATACAAAGATTTTGCGATTATAAAATAAAAAGAAAGTTTTTAAAAAACTAGTATCTCTATTTTAATTAACTAAAATATAAATTGTTATTTCAAAAAAAAAAAATAAAGACATGTTAAAGAAATTGTATAAAAAATATTAAAAATTAATAAAATTCTTAATAAAGAATTATTAGATTAAAGACACTTAAATCAAAAAGATTAAAATTAAAATTAAGAAATTATTTTGTTGTAAACAAATTGCATAAACTTTAGATCAAAAGAATTTCGTTAAATATAATAAATTGTTTTATGTTTTAGAAAATATAATTATTAAAGAGAATAAACTAATCGCGTTAAGTTGATTAATCGAGTTCGAATTAATTAATCGACTTAAATCTTAGCAATTTGAGTTAAATCGATTCGAAAGTCTTGACAAGTCGATTCCTAAAGTTAAAATCGAAAATCGAGTCGAATTGAATCGATTTCTAGAATTAAAATCGAAATTTAACTCGAAAAATCGATCTAAATCGTTAAGATTATTTAAATAATTATATTATAATTATTAATAATTAATATATAATTAATATATATTTAATAATATTTAATTATTTAATTATTTAATTATAATAAGATAATATATTATAGTAATGCATTACTACTTTTTACGAAGAAAATAAGTAAATTGCATCTATAGATTCTATAGAGTCTATAGATACAAATAATGCATTTTATTAATAAATTGCATCTATAAGATCTATAGAGTCTATAAATACAAATTATTAATAAATTGCATTATTTGCATTTATAAACTCTATAGATCTTATAAATACAAATTATATCTTAATATTAATTATTTAATATTTTTAATAGCATCTAGCACGCTTATAGATACAAATTATATCTTAATATTAGTTATATAATATTTTTAATAGTATTTAGTACGCTTATAGATATAGATAATGCATTATAGTAATGCATTATTGTTTTCTATAATAAATTAATAATTAAACAATATTTATAGAATTTAATTAGAAAATCTAAATTTAAACTTATTTTATACTATTTTTAGTATATCTTAATATAATAACGTTATTTTCGATTTCTTAGCAATTCGATTCAATTCCTAATATTAGAATCGAATATTGACTCGAATCGAGTCGAGTTAATTCTAAAATAATAGAAATCAAGTCGAGTTTCGAGTCGATTCCTAGAGTTAAAATCGTTAGATCGAGTCGATTCCTAAAGTTGAAATCGAAACTCGATTCAATAATTAATCTAAAAGAGAAGTTAATTCGCAAGAATTATAACAACTCTTTAACGAAACATTTTAAAATTAAGAAAATTCTAGATTTACTTTAGCAAAAGTATTTTTAATTCGCTTGCGTTAAGTAAATAAAAGCGTATATTAAAATATATAATGTTTGTTAATATATCAAAGTTTCTTATTATAAATTATATAATAAGCTTCGATTCTTATTTGTAGCAAAGAAATTATAAAAGAAAATTATTATAAACTTTATAATAAGCTTATTATCGAACAAACGTTATAAAATCGTATATAATTCGATTTTCGTAATAGTCGATCGCTATACAAAAATAATTAAATATATATTTGTAATTATTAGAATCGATATCGCAAAGCTAGCAAAAATATTTTTTAATAAAATTGTTTTACGTTTCGAAATGTTAACTAATATAGTAAGCGACAAAAGATTTGTCTTTATTAGTACTTTTTAATTTGTTATATATTTTTATGCACAAATTAAAAGATAGTTAAATATTGTCTTTTATTCTTAAATAAATAATTTAATCGAACAATAAAATTAAACTCTTAAATATTATCTTCGCACTTACGTTAACGCTAAATAGATAAAATAAACAAATTTATTATTAATAATAGAATTTGTTTATAACAATAGTTATTACGTCTTAATTAACGCTTTGTTGTTCTATTTAATATATAATTACTACTTAGAGATTTACTATAAAGTTAAGAACAACTTTACTAAAAAAAAGATATTATTAATACAAAAACACATAAAATTACTTTATAATTTCAGAAAAATTCTAACAAAATATCTTAAAAACGTTGTTGCGCAATAAATAAAATACTACAATAAAAAATATAAACAAAAAAGCTTTGTTATAGAAGAATTAATTATACTCTTAATTAGAAATTTAAAGCAAAAAAGATTTAGCAAAAAGATATTGCACAAGTATATTAAATTGTTTAGAATTAAAAATAAGATTAAAACGCAAATTTATTGTTTTATTTTATCTAATATTTATTAAATTTATAATATTTTCTATATTTTATTTTTGAAGTTATATTTGCATTGCATTAGTAATAAATAAACAAAACAAATATTATAAATCTTAAAATTTATTAATAATAAAATTTAATAAAAGATTAAAAAAATTCTAAACAAAACTAAGTTAAAGAAGCAAATATAATATAAATTTAAATAAATAAATTAAAGCAAAAAGTACAATTAATAACTAAGAAAAAAGTCTCTAAATAATATTAATAAATTGCGAAAGAACTTTAAAAAACAAATATATAACAAATAAAAGTAAAAATAATAATATAATATATATTGCGACAATAACAATTATATTAACAATAACTTGTTTAATAAAATATTGCGCAATTATTATTATATTGTTGTTGTATAATTAAGTTACAAAAAAAGATTTCTTTATTTTGTTATACAAGATACTAAAAATAATAAAATTGTCTCTTTTAATATAAATATTTAAAATATAGTTTAAAAACAAAGCTATTTTATTATTGTTAATTAATCGATAATATATTGCAACAACTTAATAAACTCTTAATATTTTATTAAATTTGTCTTAAAATAACTAAAGAAAGTTTTTAAATTTATTTAAAAATAAGTTGTTAAACTTTTTAGAGTTAATTATAGATAAATCTTCGAAATTATTCGAAATATTTATATTATTTAAAAAAAAACAAATTGTAAAAAATTTACTTTATATAATCTTTTTCGTTTTTATTATAAATTTACTTTTGTTATTTATATATATTTTTATATTTCTTATATTTCTTATTTTTTAAAAATATATAAACAAATAAAGCGCAAAAGAAATTAAAATAAAACTTATTATATTTTTATTTAATAACTTTGTTAATAACTTAAAATTAATAAAAGATTTTATTATAAAATTGTAAAACTTTGCAAAAAAATCTTTTAAATTTGTTTAATTTAAATTAACAATAAACTTAGAAATAATTTATCTTAACTTTATCTTCTTTGTTTCTATTAATAACTTATTTTTGTTTTTGTTTTTATTTTGTTTTAAATTCTAAATATATATTAATAAAATATTAAAAAGTAAACAAAAATATTTATCTTTAATATTTTTTTAAAAAATAAATCGATTAATTGTTGTATTTTAATAAAAGTTTTATTTTAAGTTATTTTTATTTTTGCAAACTTTTGTTCGAACTTAATTTAATATTTTTAAGCGAAAGTTAAATTTTATTTAAGTTGTTAAATACAAGATTAAGTTTAATTTGTTATTAATAAAGTAAATTCTTTATTGCGTTATTAACTCTTTATTGCATAAATTATACTCTTTTATATATATTTTATATATCTAGTAATTATATTTCTTATTTCGAATTTCTTGCGATAATTAATAACGAAATTCTTTATATTATCTCGAAAACGTTTAATAAACTAATAAATATTAATAATTATTATATTGTAAACGCAAACAAAATTTATTATAATATAATAATTTAATTTATAATAAAAAACTTTGCAACAAATATAAGTATTTCTTTTTTTACAAATATATATATATTTGTTTACGCAAGTTATATATAAAAAATTATTATAAACTATAATATATTAATATTGCAAACAAAAAAATATTAAAATTGTTTATTCTTTTATTTTTTTAATTTCTTAAAAAATATAATTGAAGAAATAAAGAAAAAAGAAACAAAAGATATATTAATTTAGGATTTGCACTATATATATAAGCTTTACGTATTATTATTTTTGTAACAATTTATTTATAA
>JAABUW010002265.1_pt1 | contig 29708 bp, 30 predicted proteins | sample 5560081 | NCBI WGS metagenome assembly JAABUW01 (sample SAMN10711882, study PRJNA513363) | rock metagenome | isolation source: Antarctica rocks | place: Antarctica: Victoria Land, Knobhead sud | reverse complement strand
CCGGCAACGGCGCCAACTACTCCCTCGTCCCCCACGTGCACCCACACGCCAACGGTAAGCCCACTCCCTCTTTTTTTTCTTTCTCATTCCTCACCCTTGGACAAGAACACCCAACTAACACCCCACCAAGGCATCATCTCCGGCTGCACCGGTGCCGCGGGAAACCTCGGCGGTATTGTCTTCGCCATCATCTTCCGCTACAACGGTAAGAATTACGGCAAGGTGTTTTGGATCATTGGCGTCATTACCATCGCGATCAACCTGGGGCTCAGCTGGATCCGGCCCATCCCGAAGGGGCAGATTGGGGGCCATTAGGATGGGAGTGCTTGGGCAGGTGTTGGCGTAGGGTCATGTGTTTATAGGCGTGCGGTGGTACAAAAAATTCCGGCTGCAATTCTCGTCAATACACTACTATTCTACGCTCAACAGTCGTGACGGTGATGATAATAATGCGGGGCTTTCGTCGCTCCCCCACCACAGCAATCTTTCTTTCTACAGCACGGTTCCCCCCCCTTTTTTCCCGCGGAGAACACCACAGCCAGGGATACGAAAAAAAGCGCCAACGAAGCAAGCAAAAACTGGTTTGATGGTGTAGGATTTGCGTGCTTTTGCGAAAAAGAAAGCTTTGCATGTGTTCTTGAAAGCCTCCCTCCCGGATGCCTATGTATATTTTTAAGTTTTGCATTCTAGTCCCTTTCTCTCTCTCTCTCTCATATCCGTGGGGGGGGGGAAAGAGAAAAAGAGAGAATGGGGGGTGAGTGATTCTTATGCCTCTTTTTTTTTTTGAATTGGGGATTTTTGGTTGCAAATACACCCCCCCCCTTTTGAATTTGTAGAGTCACCACGAGATTCGTGGCTACTGCAGGCTTCCCGTCCTTTGTCACGGTAGTCTCAACGAATTGCGCGTACCGTGTAACGGGAGTGGTCACAGGGTTGCCGTCCGAGGTGATTGTGGTCTTCTGTAGGGCCCTTAGGACTGACCCATTCTTGGGACGTAGCAGTCACAGTCCGACCATCCGCTAGGATGAAAAACGAGTTGCCGAAATTGACATACTTGGGTTGTGGAAGTCGAGGGTTGGCGTGAATTATGGGTTGGCATCAATAGGAGCTAGCCCGTACCATCCGTCATTCCTAGAGTTTTGAATTGACCAGCTGCGGGAAAAGAAATGGTCTGATAAGAGAGCCAAAACATCAGGGCTAGGAGATGCTGCAAGGCGAATTGAAAAGTCAAGTTACAGCAGTGGTAGGGTATGCAACTGCCGTTTTGTCTTGTACACGATGCTTAGGAAGCGTTTGAATGCTCTGGATTGGTGACGAAGAACCTGATTAAGAAAGCATCGGAAGAGGAAGAAGGAGATGATATCGATGAGATTTACATATACAACATAGCTTTGGAAGGTTGGAGAAATCTTGCTGTGACGAGCGTAGGATGACCCAGCTCAGTTGACGCCTCTTTGGGCCGATCCGTAACACAATAGCAGCACAGCAAAATCGGCCCCCATAGACAGCAGATTCCTTGTGAGTACCTACTTGGTTGTAGCCTGTGCCGTGCGATTTACATGTCAGACTTAGCTTGGTTTGACGCAAGCTTCCGTCGACAATTTATTTCAATTATCAGTGAGCCAAGGATCCGACATCTTTGCACGTAGCAGAAGCTACAGTAGCCGTGACACACAAGGTCCGTGCTCTCGAAACAGCCGGTGGTGTATAGCTTACGACCGGTAGGAAGTTGTGGCAGGCGCGTCACGACGTTAATGGAATGCTCGAAACGCATGACTATACGACTTTAGTGAGTATGGCCCTCCAACCATAGACAGTGGAATCCATCGTGGTTGCTTTTGTTAGTTTCAGAGGAGCAAAATTCAGAGAAGATATGACAAATGCAGCGTGCTAAAGGAATATTCGAAAAACTTGGCTATGTAAATCTTGCGAGTACTAACTTTCGACTATGGTGACTTCGAACCCCTTTGTAACTAGACGGCGCAGTAAATACCGTGGGTGTTTCAATTTTCATGCGCCTCAACTAATTGTTAGCGTTATCCTCGGGTTACAGAGTCGACGATAGCTGCAAGAGTGGCAATACCAATAAAATCAACATAATCAAGACCGCCGCAGCAGAAGCGGTAAACATCGCCCAAAACGCCATCGAGCGAGCAGGTTTTGACAAGAATACCGGCACAATGATGATGGATCTCTTTGGAGATGACTCGCCCCAGGCTTATCAAAATACCAAGAGTAAGTTCATCCAACCATTGCAATAAGATACCCTGCAAGAAGGACACAAAGCTCCGCACTTCTTACGGATATCAAAATCGCGCCATACACAAACCGTGGACTGATCCGCTACTCCAGAATGCTATCAGAACGCTATCGACAAGACCGGATCCTACTCCGAAGACATAAACGAGAACCTAGCGATATTCTGCGGGTCAGACCATCTGAATTTAATAGACTCAGCGAAAGGTTACTTTCGCGATCCACTTCGTAGTAACAAAGATATTTGGGGAATCAAACCGGCGCCTGGTTCGGAGCAAGCCTGCTCAGGGAATTACCAAGCATTTGGTTATCCATTAGAGGTAACAGCAGACGGTCGTCCAACCGGTGGCTTCGTTATCGTCATATGCCAATTGGCCTTCGACAAAAGTATCACGACAAAGGGCACCAAAATCCGGTATTACTGGCGCAATGGCGAAAAGTAGGCAGTCTCATCGAAATCACCAAGAAAATACCTCCGCCAATGGTTCCAGTAGATATGCTGGGGCAATACATGAGCATCAAAGTCCTACATGAAATGATGCACGTTGGGGATTGTATTGCATGTAAGTACCTGGCGAGTAGTTGATTCACTCACTGACTATTAAAGTTCCCAATCAACTGCCCGAAAGTAAGAAGAGCGAACAGTATGAATATCATACAATCGCAGAGAAGAATGGGAATGACTACGTCATATCACCCAAAGACAAGCAGAGTAATGCCGATAGTTATGCATTGGCAGCAGGCGGTATGTTTTGTAAAGCCACTCGCAGGTGACACCGCGACATGATTTGTGCAACTGATCTAATAATATCTGTGGCAGTGTGGTATTTACCCAGGTATTATTCGGACTCTGGCCATTTTCAAAGCGTGCCAGTAGCTGATAGGTTCGTACCAATCGCGTTACCTCCAGCGTGATGGGGAAGGCCTCTGAGGAGTTTTGAGTTCGAAGTACTGCACAAGCCAGGAGGTTCCGGGTTAGTGTTGCAGCAGCAACTTGTCATATCATTATCAATGGCTGACTGTTATTGTCTCCCGTGCTTTCGAGTTATGGCGGTGACCCATGCGACATAGGCCACAGGCAAGTCCAACTCTTCTAGCGTAGAGATCATCAATGATACACTCAGTCTGTATTTCTGATAGTAATGATCATAATCAAGTCCACACAAACATCCGCCTAAGTTGGCTTATTCTGAAGGTATGACGTTATAGGCGATTACCTATTTGTAGGTCTTTTTACAGTGACGTCAAGGAGCTTTTTGAGATATTATCAGTCGAACGGTTCCAGCTGGCTGAGTGTGGAATTAGCGATAATCGACAGATTCTGGCGGAAGTCGTTATTATTCGATCGTACTTCCTCGTTTTAGTACCCAAGACCGCTGCAACGAAAACGCTTACCAATCAGCCATGGCGCGAGATCTAGTCGCCAGGAAAGGGCAAGGAAGTCGCTCGATCAAAAGACAGGGAGTAATAGTCCGGTTTTGGCTCATTGCTTGGTCCACGCCTGGCTTTCAGGATGGCAGTCGTGATGCTCTCCCCACCTCGAGAGCTATTTAAAAGGTCTTCCACTTCCAAACAAACGATCTTAGCAAGTCCGTGTTCCGCTTCGTCGTCACGCTCTAATAATCGTGCTTGAAACCTTTGTTGCTGCGTCTCCTCCCACGTATAGTAGCCTGAGGGCTGAAGTGGCCGAAAAGACCCTGCATTGACATCCAATTGTCGAAGTCGGGGCTTCAAACAGACGTAAGGTCGGTCCTGTCTGGACTTCTTTGTTTTGCACCAAATGTAATTCCATAAGTGAGTAACGCTGGTCATGGTTGCAGCGGGTTGGAGAGGACGATCAGGCACGGCAATGTTGATCTCAAGGTTAAGCTCAAGCTTGATGAGAAACCACAACGACTGCGCCAAGCATTCCAAAACATGATAAGGCTACATTGAAAGGTATCAGTAGGAGGTCTCGGAGAGTAGACTAGCCTTTCAACTTACCCATTGTCGTTGATAAGCAATATCAAGCCCCAGGATGTCGAGGTAGGGGCATTTAACCCCGAGTACCAAAATCATCTCTGGCGATAACACTAACCGTCGTTGCAAACCTGTTTGGCACTCGTACTCATGCAATCGCAAAACTTTGAGCGATTTGCCAAGATGCTCGAGAAGTGGAGGGCTAACACAAGCCGTGAATCCGGTCAGATCCAATTCTTTCAGAAACCTGCATAGGTATAGAAACGCAGTCATCCTGTGAAACTCTGCCGAATCATGATGCCGATTATCGTTCAGTGCGACTCGCAATGAGCTCAAATTTCCGCAGTCCAAATCTGGAACGGAGGGGACATTCACGACAGACAATCGTTTCAACATCGACACATTTGTCATCACAGCTAGAGCTGATCCACTTACAAGTGCAGGACAAAAGCCATCGAGCTCCAACGTATGCAGTGCCAAAGGTCTGTCGGTATGGTCATGCCACTGAAGAGGGCCTGCTTCTTTCCCGTAAGTACCGTCCACAATGGTTATTGATAATTTTCCCAAGTTCGGACACGAATAAGCCGTCACTTGCAACTCCGCAAATGCTTCAAAGTGAAGGTGGGAAAGCCTCACTGCCAAGGACGTGAGACAATGGTTATGTCTCATTTGAGAAAGCGTGACAGAAGTGTCCCACACTCCGCAGATCTGGATGTCCAGATGGCACCGAGGGTGAAATGTAACAATGTTCTCGAGCATGCCCTTAGTAATTGCAGTACCTGGACCCCAACTGTTGAACAAAACGACATGAGAATGCGGATCAAGAGATTGCAAAGTGGGCGGACGTACGTCAATCGTTTCAAACAACGAGCTTTTGCAACGAGGACAAACAGAAGGCCAATAATCTCGTCGTAAGCATGCTGATCATATGAGCACAAGAAAGGGGGGAGAAATTCGATGTCTTGAATATGTGTGTAGATATTCTGATTTTCCAAAAGACGTTGGAAGAGTTTTCCGTAATAAGGAAGATTGGAACAGTAAAGGCTGAACTTGATCGTACGGTGGAGGAGGTTTGCTGCTAGAGAAAAGAGACACTTTGACGTAAGCGCTACGTTCAATAGCGATTTCGGGGAGGTCCTTGCGAGCTACAAACCGCTCAGTGTCCTCTTCTGGATTGGATGGGAAAGCTCGTCTCACCAGATCCAGGATTCGGACGACGACGTCGGAATTCAATGCGTCAACCAGCCCTCCTTTTGCTTCAGACATTTTCAATGTTTTCCAATAGTCTTAAAGGGTGTTCTTGAGTCAGGCTTAAAACAACGATCTGTGAGCTGGGAGCTGCACGGAATGCTTGAGTGGCGGGCCTCATAGTAGAAACTTAAAACATTGATGGTGTAATCGAGGTCAGATTTACATCAGTACCACTGTTGCCTGAAATCCTTCGAAGAGGATCGCACGGGCGGTGGTGTGCGGCGCAAACAACCACATATGTTGTGGTACGCGGCCATGTCTGGCATAGGACTGCTACTGTTTAGCTATACAAAGCTCGGATATAGAGTTCAAAGGAACTCCCCACGTCTCAACTAGCCTAACCTTTGGGTACTTTACATGAAGGAAGCGGACATTCAATTATGCTGCATGAACACCACAGAAACGTCTGTCGCGCGATAATACGACTAGGCGCTTACACTAATCCTCATCGGGATCTTGGCAACTCCCGTCAGGTACAGGTCTCGTGACTTTCTCGTGGTTCTCTCCAAGCTCCGTTGGACTAAAATTTCAATTGTTTTGACCCCATTCTTTGGCCAATATGTATATAGGAGGCGTAGGCTCACGGCGATCAACACATGCATAATGCGCGCAACAGGCGAGCCATATGTCTTGGAAAAGGCATGTCCGCCCTTTCGTACCCCGATCGCTCGCATCACCCACAGACCACATCTGGATCAGCGATGACATCCTCAATCGCACCTTGCACAGCTTTTCGCTCTGCAGGACTCAATATCGACACGGTAGCTCTACTCCGGGACCACTGGAAGCGAGAAAAAGAGCGACCAAACGGCGCATCATGAACCTCGCACAAGCAGGAGAAGGAAGAGGCATTGACCCTGGCTTTCTGGCAGGACTTAAGGGACTTGAGCAGAAAGGCTGTCAATGGCAGGCCCCTAACTTGCCAGCTCTTCAGATCCCGTCTCCCAAGAAGTATTATGGTAAGGAATTACTCTCCAAATTCGATAATTTTAGGCGCTGACGTGGTTGTAGAGCCTCCTCTTCTGCCATCCTGGCTTACTGTTCCTGATCCTGTTGAACACGCTCTCCCCCCGCCAGTCCCTCATGAGCCGTCTGTTGACTTGAAGTCCTCAGCGGCGGTGGTACCCGAGCCACGTCCCGCAGAGCGTACGGAGAAGCAGCTCGTCATGGCAGCACATGCTCGAGCCATTTCGTCGGATTTACAAGCCCAAGATCTCAGGAAAGAGCGCCCCAGTTTTTACCCGATCCGTCCGCCCAAATCATTTGTTCAAAATCTCATGAGCCAAGAAAGAAACCCAGCTATTGATAGACACGATGCAATTTTCGGCAGATTAAGACAGTGCCGAACTACGGAGCGTATCCGGGACTTGACTCATGAACTCGAGATCGATCTACGAGCAACTCCAGAATTCAGTAAACGGGCTTTCCGGCAGCTGTTTGAAAGGAATTTCGAGCTGGGCACACTTATAGAATTTCTTGAAGATTCTTCTCTCAATGCGCCTGAAGCAAGGAATCTCCAATTTCTTGTTACATGGCTTATCCAAAATAACGCAGAGCTGAACGTCAAGCGGCCCTTTCTGAAATGGTTCAAGAAATCTACATCACTAGGAATGTTCTCCGAGGAAGAAATCCTACAAGTAGCAATGATTACATCGCGATTACGCCTCTACAACGCAGCTGGTAGGGAAAATGTGAGTCGGAGCATACTGATAACAATATTCGAAGGCCTCCTCGAATCTTCAATCCATAAGATACACGATCTAGATGCTCATACACTTAACACACTCTTGCGATGTATATCAGACAGGCCTTCGGATGTTGCGCTGCAAGACTTAGGTGCTACCATCATTACATCTGCGCACGAGTCACAATTGCGTGCGATGCGCCATGGTATTTCCTCATTCTTGCAAAGTTGGATCCTGTCGCGTCCAACATCGACTGTAGAACAGCCTAAGACCTTCCTGCCGTACCGCATCACGGAACTTTTTAAGTTACTGGAACGGCTTCCAGACGGAATAGCGAAGTCAAGCATTGCAAACGCCAGCGTGAGAATTCTCTATCCCGCTCATTGCAAAATTGGCCAGTCAAGTCTTGTAGAGAATCTCACAGTGTGGTGGTCTGCGCTTTTCAAGTCTAAATGGTTCCACCTTCTCGACGGAAGTGCGGAATGGGAGTCAGTAAAGCGAGGCTTGGCAGGCGGCAACGTTGATATCCTTGCATCGTATCTCCAAGCAATAGATGATCGGGGAAAGTGCCTTTTCATTGTGGATCAATGGTTTCTAATACAAAGGATTGAACAGCCTTCCCGCAAAATCGAAAAGCTTGAAGCTCTCCATCGAGCCAATTCATCAACTTCTCCGTTCGTCAATATGCTCCAAATGCTACGCTACTATGATATACAGGTGGTAGAGGAAACAACGGCCCGTTTATTGACATTACTCCGAGAACTGGGGAAAACAGACACCATCGTTGAAGTCATCAAATACAAAGAGATGGTCCGCCAACGCATGAAAGCCGAAACCATTGCGTCAGCAGTGAACGACGACCTCTATATAAACCCACGCCAAGCATACCATATGTTCGACTCCTATCCCAGCTTATCGCTAGAAAAGGTCCCTGCCCTCGCTGAGTCCATGATCTTGAACCCCTACCTCCATCCCAACACGGCCTTATACTTTCGTCGCCGACGCCAAAGAGTAGCTGCCAAATCCTCGCCCATAGGCGCCCATCTTCCAGACCAACCAGATTCCCGCCTCCACCTCCTTCAACGCATGTGCCTCGCCTATGCCCTAGCCCCGCATCTTCCCCCCCGCCTTGCCCTACGCAAAATCCACGAATGCTATATCACCATCAAACGCGAGCGTCTCGGCCCCATCTCGTCCGATATCACTCAAGCCCTCGTGCAGGTTGGCATCATACGCCCGCTTCTGGACGTCACATGGGTCAGCACCATCAAGCTACGTTGGATACTGGGCCTTGTGAGAGAGGTGGAGGGAGAGAAGATAGCTGATGAAATTGATCAGGTAGTCTATGAGTGGCGTGGCATTGTGGTGCAAACAATCCGGGAGAGGCAACAAAGGGTGTCTTTGGGAGCGGAGATGCGGCTGCAAAGGGTGCAAGAGAAGTATGAAAGGCTGTGGTTAGAGGCTGGGCGAAAGGTCTACAGGCCTGTCCATCGCAAAGGAGATATGGGTTAACGGTAAATCAAACATTTGAAGACGTTTTCACAAGGTCACATCGACTTCGTGACGGAGTAAATTGTTCTCAATCCTCTCCCACTGAAGGAAAACCTGGAGCAATTGCAGCCCGAAAATGCAACACTCCAACATAACCCTCGCAGTTGCAGGGATTTTCATCTCTTCACTTGCAGTAGGATATTTCCTTAGGTATATCCACACAATACCAACCATATCCTACAACAGCGGACTGCTCCCTTTCCGCTGCCACCTGCAGCGCCCCTTTTCCCCAGCACTGCCTCTCACCCTACGATAGTACTCGCAGCATCGAGTTATGTCGATTGGCAAGCAGCCCAAAGGCGTAACAGCCATGGAAAACGAGGGTTGTCCAGCACAAAGCAGCCGAAAGGACGCCATTGCAAATGCCAGTTGAAAGATTCGCACATCTCGAGAGCTGTGCTTCATGCAAAAGTCAATGTATCTAGCTGCATGACCACCAATATATGTCAAAAGAGGGACCAGCAAAGTTGTTCTGCTTTAAAAGGAATTCAAATATCAACTTCACACTGCGCAAATACGAAGATCTACGGTATTGTATCAGTTTTCCTGTTCAGATCTATATCTACCAAATGTTACAAGAAAAGCATCAAAGCTGTCCAAAACCATGGAACTAAATCGTCGTCCTCAGCATCACATGGCACTCAATCTAAATCTTAACCCTCAAAACCCCCCAAGCCATTCCATTCTCACCAACACCCGCGCTAAAACCCATCAATAACAAAGCAACAATAAGAAAGCTCGTTTCACCCCAACCCCTTCTGCTGGTTGTTTTAAGCCTTATCAATAGCCAAAACTCATATCGTCAATAACAAGCGCAAGAACAACAATAATAAACATCTGTTGTCGCTTTTTCTCGTGGGGCGGTTTCCCAGTCAGTGTGGTCTATATATTTCGCAGATATGTCTTCTTTTACTTTCCTCTTCTTCCTTTACTTTTCTTCAAGCTACTCTTTCTTGCAAGCATAGCATTCTTCAGCGACAGCGATAGCGATAGCTACAGCAACAGCAACAGTCTTCTCTTACCTTTCTACTCATACCACCTCCACCTTACAGCTGCTGGCCAGCTTCTTTTCATCCTGTTACTATTGGCTTTTCGTCCACCTTACCAGCTTCTCCACCGTCACTTTTCTTGCTACCAGGTTACTCTGCCCACTCGACAAACCCACATCCACATCCACTTCCAGCTGCTGGTCAGCTCCTCCTCTTCCAAATAATCACTTCGCCGACTCACCATCTTCTCTTCACTCGCCTCTTCCTGTCCATTCGACTATTCCAGCAATGGCACCCCAAACCCGCTCCATCACCCGCCGTACCAACCGCCTCCTCAATCCAGGCCTCGCCATCTCCAAATCCACTCGCCCCTACAAGTGCTGTGTATGCCGCCACAGCTTCGGCCGCACCGAGACCCTGAACTACCACTGGCTGTACTCCCACCCGGGGCGGCCCCTGGGCATGCCAGCGTTCGTGGATCCGAGCTGCTGGGGTGCAGGAAATGTGATTGAGAATAAGAAGTGGCGCATTTGGTGGAAGTGGTGGATGGCGGACGAAGAGGTTTTGACTCGACTGGTTGAGGAGGGTGAAGATGTGCTTAAGGTGATGGGTGAGTCTCTCTTTTTTCTGCGCTGTAAATACACTTTTGGTGCTTTTTCGGCTTGATGGGTTAGGGCTAACGTTAAGGAACAATGGTAGGCGACGCCGGCAGCGAGAACAAGGCGCAAGGCCTAATGCTCTCTAGGCCGCCGTTGCGGAGAGCGACGATCCCTCTATCGAACGTCCGGGGTGATATTCTGTCTTGGCCTATGCCGCCATCAACGTCGTCCTCCTGAGTGTACCAAGGCTCTTCACCCAGAAAAGGACTGTCTGTCTTCGGCGCAAGGAGGGTTATGGATCTGATAATGTTGCGATGGTAAGGGCGGAGGAGTGTATAAGTGAGCTGCAGGTCCGGCGTGGCGGGTTGCAGACGCTGAGGCCAAGGAGGATATAAGGGATCGAGACTGGAGCAGAGCAAGACAGATAAAGTTCGGAGCAAAACATGCAGATATATTACTAGCTCTCAGAACTAATAGCAGATTATATGACGGAAAAATTGTATTGAACCAAGCCCATAGCAGAGCAAGTTGATAGATGAGTGACAGCAGCGCACAAACTCTAAAATCATGCTGCAACTCCCCTCTCTCTGGCTGTGCTTTTCGCTCCCGCCGTCGTTGTCGGAGTCGCGATCGATGCAGTTGAGGCCGCTCACCCTCATCAAACCTGTTGATTGCGCACTTGCGCCCGTTGCAATAGAAACCGGCGCTCCACCAACTGTCTGCGCCGCAGCCCGCACATTCCAAACTGACCCACAGAATCCTAAAAAGCTGCTCAACACGAGCAAATCGCTCGTTGCAGTTGCGTAGACAGAGGTTTCGTACGCAAAGCAGGTACTGAAAGGCACGTCAATCTAGTTTGGCGCCCACGCGGTGCTTGAATAGCAGAGGCAAGACGCCTGCGAAGAACCGGGCAGTGAGGCGAAGTTCGACACTTGGGAGGCGCAGGCGGAGCAGAGAGCTGGGAACGTGGTACAGGCGGAAGGGGGCGGCGGCGGCGGCGGCGGCGTTGTGGCGATGGTAGGGTTGGTAACGGAACTACCGCCGCTGCCGCTAAGGCTCGTACAAAACTATGAGTCTGAATCTACGCAGCTAGCATCACAGTACTGTTTCGTGCAGGCTGTATGTGGCGACCAGTATTAGAGGGTCTGAACGAGGGAAAGCTTCATGGCCGACTGCAATGTTGAGAGGGTCTCCACAAGCAACCTCAGACGTGCCAAAATTGCACGACATGTCTTGGGGAACCTGTGGGAGCGCCAGAACAGTGTATTGAAACCAAGATAAACAAGAGAAAACCCAAGGATGAAGTAGTGTCATATTGATGGAATAAAAGCAACGCTATAGTCATAAGAAAGAACAAGACGCTCAAGTACTATTTAACTTCCTTGACGATGGTGAGATAATAGAAAACAGAGACGTCTAAAAGTCTCAAAATATATGTCTTGACCTTCCTCATCTTGTTGAACTGCTTGTCCCATTGCGACTACAAGCTCGTCCTCAAATCCGGAATCTATCAGCAATGACGTGAGATAATTGAACGACGGCTCCCTAGGAAAAAAGTCACGTAGCCTACATGTCAGCATTCAACTGTCTCGTCCTCAGCTGAATGCAAAAAGCACAGCTGATGTGGACATAAATTGTACTGATTGGTCGGGACCAGGACGAATATGCGACGCATGAATTAGAGGCTACCACAGTCAAGGCAGCAAGCTCGGCGGATGAAACAATGATGTCTGTAGCTGAGCTGAGTTGAACCCAACAGGCTCCACTTCTTCTGCCAGGTCGTGCCGCTTTTCGCTCGACTCATGGATAGTAGTGACAATGTAGAGAGTAGAGCTTTCAATGAGCCTTGGGTCCTCAACGACATCTACATTCTGACTCTTCGAGCCAACAATGAGGGACGGATGGTACTGAAAAAGATCTGTATGCCTAGCTTCTGGTATTGGACAAGATAAGTTGCCAGCGTCGGTCTTATACTGAAAGCACATTGCAAATAGCTCGAACAATCTTTTTAGTTAAAGAACATATTACATAGAGAACGTTTTCAAGATCTCAGCTAGCTGTTGCTAGAGTCTATAGCTTGTGGTCGATCACGAAAGTGCGGAAGATAAGGTTCGACAGAGAAGGGGACCGAGGAGCATAAGCAACATGTGTGCCTTTTGCTAAATATAGCATCCGTCAGGGTTTAGAATCATATATCACGTTACATTAGATTTATGATCAGCGCAAGAACATTTCCGTGGCGTAGTCGACGATATTTCTTCGCGATATTCCCCTCATCCCATGACGGTTTGAGACAAACGGTAAGACGCCTCGACGGTCTGATGATAATGCGTAGTAGTACGTGTCGATCTTTAGGAATGCCCGTGGGGTGCACGTAGTTATATCCTACGCATTATAAGCATGATAGATCCAGCCATCACCGAAGGCTACAACACATGAGCAACGAGTAACGGATGGCACAAGGAAAAGACCATGTGGTTTGATTTCCGGCTGGGCCAAGACGTAAAAGGAGCTGGTAAAGTAGGTGATGAGGTTGTTAAAATTAAGTATGGGGAGGTGGAGCAGAGTGATATCCACCCAGCGGTGTTTTGGACGGGCTGGTTGCGTTGGTGCCGGACGAAACGGTATCGTTCGGGAAGAGGGTTGTCGGTGTAGAAGAACTCGATAACGGAAGCGGGCACGGCGGGGTGAGACTATGATTTGCCGATGGCGGCGGGGCAGAAGCGAGTGCAGTCGTAGGATGCGACAGTGCAACGAGCAATTTGCGAAGGATACTGCTGGGCGAGAGACATAATGCTGCTGACGCGAGCTTTACTGGCAAATTTGCCTGTTGGGGATTAACACCAACGAAAAACCCTGTGATGCTGATGGGAGATGAGCTGGCCAGGAACTCACAGATGTATGTTGGGTACCATGGCCATGTACTAACATTCCCAATCGAGAAGGGGGAGATCATGAACGTGGGGGCGTTTCGAACAAAACGAGACGGGAAATGGAAAGACGAAAATTGGGTATTGCCGATACAGAGAAGGACATGAAAGGGGCTTTTGTGGAGTGGGGGGATAGCGTCAAGGAAATCCTAAGCTTGACGGAGAAGCCCAATATCTGGGCCCTGTTCGACCACCCGCCTGCAGATACTTATTACAAAGGCGACCTTTGTCTTATGGGAGAATCAGCACATGGGAGTGCACAGGATAACAGCGCTGGTGTTGGCATGGCGCTGGAGGATGCCTACAAGTTGTCAAATCTGCTGGGATCAGCGCAAAAGATGCCGGAGGTTGAGGAGGCGTTCAAGGCTTATGATGCTCGGAAGCGGCACCGCACGCAGAAGCTTGTGACGGAGAGCAGAGACGCTGGGAAGGTGTATGATCTTGAAGGAGACGGGGTTGGTAATTATTTGTAGGCAATAAGGAATATTTTGAGAACGACTCGGTATTATAACTGGATATGGGAGAGGAATCTCGAGAAAGATCTGGCTGAAGTAATGAGTAAAACGGGTGTGAGATCGAGGCTGGCATAAGAATGTATATGAAACTAAAATATAATCCATGCTTGCGAACATTGTAGGAATTATGAAGGAAACAGGGCAAACCTCAGTTAGAATGAATTTTTCAGTTACGGCCGGGCCTTCGCCAAAAGAAGCTTATCGCTCGTGAAATTACACAGGACATCGACCACCCGTGAATGAATTTCCTTTTAAGTGCTGGTTGTGCTAGTTCGCCTTGATCGTTCTGGGATATCCCACCTGTTGATACAGACTTGGTTATACAGCTGATGCTCACCCTCGCAACCGAAGATCCCTAAATCGCCTCTATTATGCCAGTCTCTATTGATCAATATCCATCTTCTCCACCACTACCACGTCATCGTCTGAGGAGAGCTCCTGAACCGTGATATATTTGCTGATTTGATCCCTGGTTATAATCTTCTCGTTCAATACTGCCGTTGTTCCGCGCTTGAACTTATAGCTTCGCTGCTTTTGCTCCCGCTGGTTGGGTGTGATATAATTTCTCATCAGCGTCGTCTTCTCTCCGGTAATGACGCAGACATCAACGTTCGACCCTGAGCCCAAATCGTTGAAAATACCAGCCTGAATGGCGTCTGACGTTAATTTGATAGCCTCCTCCCTGGTCATGTTTTGCTTCCACTGTGTTTCGAACACTGACATGGCTGCTAAGGATCCACTGCCCATGGTGACATATGGAAGTTTGTCGGTACTGCCATGAGCATGAACTGTGAAGAGGCCTACTCCTGTAGGGTCTACGCCAGCAACAACTAGATATGCACCGATATGGCCCTGGTATCGAAAGAGATGTTGTTTAAGCATGGTCATGCACGTTACGACTCGGGGTTTACGGCCAGTCGAGAGAGCGTGGAGTTCGAGGTTAGAGGAAATGAGGGCGGTAGTGAACTCGGTATCTGCGGCTGTTCCGGCGCCAGCACACCATATCTGAGGTGCAATGTAATGTAATTTTTCGCAGTTCTGTGGATGTGTCAGCTCAAGTCCATCGAAGGGTTTTTATAAATAAAGACCTTGTCTGCTACTATCGGGCCACTGGTAGCTCTGGTGTCTGCGGCAATCACGACTCCTCCATCAAAGATACACCCAACTATTGTTGTACCAGTACTTGTAGCTTTAGGTAGTGGTACGCCTTGAGCATGTAAGGACGCATTGCGGTTGTAGTTGGAGAAGTCAAATCCAGGCATGGCTGAGACAGCTCAGCTTGCACTGAACCCGGCTGATCTGCAAGATTGCGAATGAGGTCTGTGTAATTGTAGATTGAAAACGGTTTTAGTGTAGGGTTCAAGAGCGAGTAAACAGTGCTGTTGATGAAGTGACGACGGACACAGATGCCTCAAGACGGCGGCCGGAAACGCGACCCCCTTAGCTTCGTAGCGGAGTTTGCCGTCATCATCCACTACACACGCGCAGCAGGATATCTCAGATATTTCGCACCGGCTTTGGTATCTTGATAGCTTCTCACTCCTTCAAGCTTTCATATCCTTTGCGCTGGAACTCCCTTTTCAGCTTCTAAGGAGACCCTCACCGGTTCTTCAACGACACTCACCGGTTCTTCAACGACACTCATTTGAAGCTCCATCAACACCAAATGTCAAAAACAAATACCCTTTCTTAGGACGTGAGCAGCGCACTGTATCACCAGACTTTGAAAGAGCAAGGATGGCTTTCAGGAATGGAAGTATGGGGCCGTCGGCTTTCGGGAGCAATGATGGAGGAACAAGCAATGCTCAAACTCAGACTGGTCCTGACTTGGAGGAGATTGGGACAGAAGTGGGTATCGACATTCTCGTAGGACTACAGGACTGACTTCTTACCTTAACTCACAAGGCTCTTGGATTTCAAACCATCGCAGGAGAGGCAAAGCTTCGACTACTACCATCGCCGTGGCCAAATGATGCCCCCCCTCCTCCGACCGCTTCCTTGCTCAGCATCGCCTCGAAAAGGGGTCTACTGGCCGCTGCTGGCCCGGACTCTGTAATCGGTGCCAGCATCGACTCTGTACGGGAAGCGTTTGCTGCGAGCAGCGCTCCGGGAAACAATGTCAAGCCTTTCACGCCGCAGTTAACAATCAACGTTGGCACAAGGATATCTCAAGTGGCATTCTCTGCGGACGAGAATTACCTGGTCATATCCGCAGAGTCTGGGGGTGGTTTGGGGGTCTATGATGTTCAAAGCCTCCTGCAAGGTAACAAAACTCCAACTTTCGAGCTTTCTACCAACAGTACCTCATTACGCGCGCTCGTTCCAAATCCAAACGTTGAAAAGGCGGAGTTATTCGCTGTGGTCACTACAAACGGGGAACTTATGATGGCAAACCTAAAGACTCGACAATTTTTGAACGGTGCTCAGGGACAGATTATGATGAATGGAGTGAGTTGTGTTTCCTGGAGCACTCGTGGAAAGCAGCTAGTGGCTGGACTCGGGAACGGAACGTGTTCTCAAATCACGCCTGAAGGGGATAGGAAAGGAGAGCTTCCTCGACCACCAGATCTTCAAGGCGATGAATACGGTATGTCCATCAAATCAGCGACACTAGTCTTCAATCTTTAACGGCTTTAGTTTCTTCGATCTCGTGGCTGGAGAACGACCTCTTCCTTGTTGCTCATACTCCTATGTCTTCTAACGCGGATACCATACCGCCGACTGTGTTCCACCTCGTCAGTCGCCAACAGTCTCAACCTCCATCATGTGTGTTCCAAAAACTCCCTAAACCATGTCTGCCATCATATGAGCCGAAGCGCTCGCCTCCGTATCATTTCATACAACGACTCAAGGACTTTCCACCAAATCTACAGGACCTCATTATAGTTGCGTCTACCATCTCTGCAGACGTGGGTATGTTTACGAGGTCACAGGTAGCTTTGACGCATGGGTTTCCTACAGAAAAGGTCACTGGTGTATTCACAACCACTACCATGGCTGTAGACTCGCGCCGCGCTCAGCTACCAATGACCGAAGACCTCTCTGACACTTCTCCGATTGGCGTTGCACTTGATCTCTCCAGCAAAGAGAACGTCTCTCGGCCGCTTCCGGGAGAGGAGATGGAGGCATCTTCTACCCCTCTACCAGCAGTTCTAATTTTGAACAACGAAGGTGTTTTGTCGTCGTGGTGGATAGTGTACGTAGAGTCGATAAGGCAGGGTACCACTTACCCAGGCCTTGTTGTCGCTAGCGGCGATCAACCCCAGGCGCAAAGCCTGGCGGGTCGACAAGCGTCGCCATTTGGAGGTATGATATCGCAAACGGCGCCTTCATCAAGCCCAAACCCGTTCGGCGTACCAAACGCGTTTGGGAAACCGTCAACACCCTCCTCAGGTACAGTAGATACACCCGGGCCGGCTCCTGGCCCTTTTGGCGCTTCTTCAGCACTTGGAAAGCCGCAATCACCATGGACAACTAGCGGCCCAGCAAGTGCTGCTTCTGGAAGTGGGACTTCGGCTGTCGGTAAGCCTGCCTTTGGGACTCAAAGTTCACTGGGAGGGACTGGAGGGCCAGCATTTGGTGCAACTGGTGCAATTGGTAATCGAGCCTCGCCGTGGGGTGCTCCACCGTCTGGATCATCTGCAGCCTCGGGAAGTGTGTTTGGCAAACCCGGGGGCTTGGTTATGGCCACATCTGGTGCTAATCCCTTTGGGCCAAAGGTTCAATCAGGAACCTCAGCGCCAACTTCGACTGGAGGATTCGCGTCATTTGCAAACGCTCCTGGCTTCATGGGAGCGCAAGCTCAAAGTAGTGGCGAATCCCCATTTGCAAAGGCTTCCACAGGCACATCCTTTGGCTCTAATATGGAGACAGACTCAAGTTTCGGAGGAACCCCGAAAAAGACAGACGAGGCTCCTGGCAGTCTCTTTCCTAGCACCGGCTTCACTTTGGGTTCAACTTTTGAGGGTGATGGCACAGCCAGGGATGATGAACCAAAACCTGCCAACGACGCATCCAATTCGTTCTTTGGCAACAACTTCAGCAACACCCTTGGGGAAGCACAGAAAGCAGTTTCTACTCCAGTTACTCGGGAGGCCGACATGGAAGATAGCGCGGATGAGAACGACAAGACCAGCCGAGCATCAACCGCTGAACAAGAGTCGTCCACACCTGCCGCGCAACCCAAATCTCGGATCCCAAACACTACTCCGCCATTATCTGGAGGCTTTTTCGGAACCCAATCCCAAAGTAAGACTACGCCTGCTGCTGTACAAAGCAGTAATCCCGCAACTACCTCTTGGGGAAACCCTACGCCAACTATGATCACGCCAAAAGACACACCTACTTCAGCCTTATTATGGGACAAACCTACTCCAATTTCAACTACACCCAAAGAAACACCGAGAAAGCCAGTTGAAATCCCTTCATCATCCATAAAACCTTCTTCGTCACGCGCGATCAAGCCGGAACCGGAAGAAGAAGGATCTTCTGGAATCGACAGAAACATTCCAGAACCACCTCTTCCCCCAGAGTCCACGAGTAAAGTAAGCTTCGCGGCGGGTGAATCCTCTAACTCCTCGGCTTCTACGTCAAAAGCTGGAGCTGATGATGCCCCTTTGCCGCCTGATTTCATGCTGTCAAAGGGCAAACCACAAGCCCCGGGAATACCACCCCTAGAACAGCCATCTCTTCCATCAGATACTAAAGATGGCAGTCTGGATGAAGGTCTAGATGACGAAGGTAGCGGGGTAGATGTTGCACTAGAGTTAAGTCCTACCACCGCTGGAAGTTCGTTTGGTGGATCATTTGACAAGTCGTCTTTTGATAAAAGCCCCCTCGGGGGTGTCTTTACCAAAGTGAAACCGCATCAGCCTCGCCCAGATTCCAAGTCTCTTTTTGGAGAAATTGGACAAACATCTGTACCACATTTCCCGCCACCATCCAAGGTCCAAGAAAGTCCAAGATCGCCAAGTCCGGTGCGACAATTCCTACAAGGTGATTCGCTCCGAGCACCAAATGCGAGATCCGTTAGTGCCCCAGGACATCCAGCCGAAGGGGCCAGCCAGAAGAAAAGTGTGCCAAGGAAGACTGTTCCTGTGTCAGGGTTGCGAGTCTCCGCAGAGGATGATTACAGAGAAAGTTTAAACCGCGCCAGTGCCGAACGAGCTAAAAGAGTTGCCGAGGAAGAACAAAGCCTTAGCGATAGAGAAGACGAAAAGGTTCGTGAAGAGCTGGAAACTGAAGTGCAAGGCACAAAGATTTTAGACGAGTTCCTTGCTCATCAAGACTACGTCGGCAACATCGACAAGCCCGGCGTTCCTGGCCAGATTGAAAAGGTGTACCGAGATATAAACTCCATGATTGATACCTTGGGTCTCAATGCACGCTCACTCAATGCCTTCGTGAAAGGCCATACGGAGATGTACAAGCAAGGCGGCCATTCAATAGAAGACCTAGAGGATGAAGATGATTGGTGTCTGATTGAACTTGGCGACTTAGAAAGCATAGAGGGCTCTCTCTTAGACCGCTTAGGACAATGTCGAATTGGCGATTTCCAAGAACGCGTCGGTACCTGTCGCGAACTCCGTAAAGAGCTCAAAAAGGTAGAAACCAAAGGTAAAGAGATTAGCAAACTCATCGAAGCAAAATCAGACCCTGAACATACCGCAGCCGTGCGCCTCGGATCCCTTAGCCTTGAGCAAGTGACCGTGCAACATGATCTCCGCAAAGAGTTCACACGCATCCAGAAATTGCTTGCTGAGGTGGAGGGAGGCATTACTATGTTGAAGACCACGCTTGCAGCCCAAGACAGTCGCAATGGAAAGAGTGGTGCGGTGAAGAAACCCACAGTCGAAGCGGTTACGAATACAATATTGAAAATGACGAGGATGGCCGAGAAGAAAAGTGGAGACATTGACGTTCTAGAAACGCAGATGAGGAAATTCCATATGTCGACCGCCAACGATATCGATCTCGCGGAGAGCCTATCTTCCATGAGGATTTCCCAAGGCCCAGAAAAGAAAAAAGCCGCTGCGAGAAGCCTGCAGAGGAGTCTTATCCGTACTCCAGATAGATCCAATGCTTTGCTAAGAGAGTCTGTCAATGGAGATGGCACGCCCAAGAGAGGTCTGAGCGGCGTCACCGCTGAAGAGGTGCGGCGCTATAGAAATAAAGTCCAGCAGAGACAAGCGGTGAATAGGATTCTGAAAGAGGCGTTTTTGGAAAAGGGGCCGCTGGTTAGGGAGTTGGAGTAGTGCTTAAAGAGCAATGTAGGATAGCTTTTAGTGCGAGTAAATCGATACCCATGCCCTCCACATGCCGTTCTGCAGCGTGGCTTGAAATTATCACAGCATTCATTGTCGGAGCATCCACATAGACGTTTGGAAGGACGGAAAAGATTGTCGAGCAACTTTATCGTGGTTGACTGACGACAGAGATTTAAAACGATTGAGCAAAGGAAAGTCCTAGCTACCAAATTTCGGAAACCAGGGTGACGATGTGGGAGAGTGGAAAACGCGTGCCTTCGCTGGGCTTTGTGACAAGTAGCTATGAAATAAGACAGCTGTACTACATCGGCCTGGTTCCACAGAAGCTACCCCATCCTATTACCTCTGAACTCCCTCACATCACACCATCCTTCCTTGGTAGAGTTCTCATTCCATACCCAAGCGCCACCAAACGCCTCCAAACAAAAAACGCCAGACCGAACGGTCTACGAACCTAAAGCATAGTGGTCGTAGGGATGAAATTGAGCTCCCCGGTGTTGATATCTGGCGGGAACAGCTTATCCCACTCGTACTATGCCAAGGTCAGCATTTACCCATTGCACCAAACCGCAACTAAACTTTAGATCGAAATCAAACATACCCAATCGATATCAACCATTTTATCATCAACCATCGGTACAACCGGTACGGCATTGCTTTTCTCGTACGGCTGCGCGACAGCACCACCTGCGGTCTGCCTCACCGCCGTGGGTGCCATAGGTGGCGCATAGAAAGTGGCCGCCCCCAGGGACGATTGAGCAAGCTCGGCCCCACCCTTCATCTTTCCCACGCCAAGTGCCGGTCCCTGCCTAAACCTCAACATCATCTCCTTGGGCGCGCGCACCTTTCTTGCGTCCACGTAGATCCCCATTTTGTTCCTCACCTCCGTGACCACCCACCTGGCTTTGTCCGTCTGGGACATGCCCGGGTTGGGGGTTTCGAAGACGTAGTCGAGGCACGCCCAGATACGGCTCGCCTCACGGCGTTGGGGAAAGGCAAAGACTTCCACGAGGAGTAAGAGGGCGTAGTGGTATTGGTTGAGGGCGCCGGCGTACCAGGCGTAGGGGGCTAGCGCGGGAGAGGTTTCGAGCTCGATGGCAGATTCCATGGTGGAGATGCCGGAGGTGATAATGATTTGGCGGAGGCGGTCAGGAAAGTTGTGGGATACGCTGTTGTGGTAGCGGTGCAAGACCATGGCGTGCATGCGCAAGGTGAGAATCTCAAGGACGACGCGGCCGCAGTGCTGGAGGGGAATGGAGTCGTCGATCAAGGACACGTAATTTTCTTTCATGATGCGCCGGAAATTCTCGACTTTGCCGAGGACGGCGGTCAAGCTAATCTTTTTCTTTTCGAGCCGAGGGCGGTCGACCCAGATGATGCGATGTATCTCGTTGCATTCAAAGCGGATCAGGGATAAAGTCATGTCTGTCCATCTGCGGGCAGACTCTTCCGGAGGATCAGGGCCTTCGAGAGCAACGTCGTCCACGTTGAGGGGCAACTGTGTGTCAAAGTCTTCGACCCGAATTCCTGGTCTGGGGCCTTGGGCTTCGCAGGTTCGGATGTCTAAGAAGCAGATTTGGTACCAGATCAGGCGTCGAACGTGGGTCTCAACTGGACCCATTCCGTACTCTGTGCCGTCGCGATGGAGTCCCATACATTCTGCAATTCGAATGGCTGTACCAACAAGAGCTGAATGCGAACGTGAAACTTCACCGCGGCAAAGCGGTATCTACTTCGAGTTAGCATGGTCTGGTCATTGTGAAACGAAAAGTAACGGCGGATGGATCAATTGCCATAAGGTATATCAAGATCCGTAGCGGCGCTAACAGCATTGGTTTGTATATAACACTGACGAGTCTACTGCTTCACTCGGGATTTAGAAGGAAGAGGAATTTTCTTGATCGACGTAGAAATAACCCACCATATACATAATGAAAGCCTGCAGGGTCTCAATCTTAGTCGTACGGATAATGTTAGCACGGCCAAGGGCAGTTTCTGTGCCCATTTGGAAGTTGTCCACCAAGTCCTTTTTCGGTACTCCAAACTCCGAGAGAATGGCCTCCTCAGGCATGCTGACCACACCAGAGAACATGGCAGCAAACACTACAGCCTGCAGAGAATTGGCGGGTTCAATGCCTATCTGAACATCGTCCCAGAAGATGCGATATCTCCTTTCAAATGAAGGCTTATGGACCAAACGACACATTGGATGGACGCATACCCAATACTGATCTAACAATCTATCCGCAACCGTCCTTGAAGGGAGAAAATCAATTAAAGAAGCAGATGCGTTACCACTCGAGAAGAAAAAGCTCGACGAGGGGGCTATGTAAGTTGGCCCAGGGGAAAGGAATGTGTGATCTACATACGTAGTCGTAGGCATCGAAGGCTCTGGATGCTCAGGAGATGCCTCCTTCTCTATAGGTGATCTATGATCGTTTCGTTCGTCATTCAAAGTCACCGTGAGCTAGTTCTGACAGTTAGTGAAGCCGACATGCGGATAGCAATTCAAGACCACATGGGAATCCCCACCTCTTCGGCCATCTTTGGACGAAAGAAGCCCCCAATCCTATCAGTGAGTCTTAGCTTGCCCATCTGGAAGCCCAAATCCGCAAGGTCATCATCACCATCATCGCCATATACTGCGTCACTTATAGCGAGAGGTGTGGGCTCAAGGTCTCTCTCATCTTCTGGCTCAGGGGCAAAGTCTACTTCATCCTCGACATCTCGTAAAAATACGGGCCGGTCTCTCCTAGCTCCATTGCTGGCTCCTTTTTTGGCAACATCCTGTTCAAGTACTCTTTCCAGAGATCCCATCTTTTCTTTGATTTCAGTCAACTTCAACTGGGTTGCCGAATCCAATGCTGGTGCCAGGAAGAGGCAATCCCGCGAGTTCTTGGTACAATTGGCACACGGATGCTGCTTATCGCATTTTAACTTTCTTCTCCGACACTCTAGACAGGACGTAATCATCCGATTTCTGCGGCGTATTCGCGGTGCAGGCCCAGGAGAGGGCGACGCAGCGGCGCCATTTGACCCATTCGATCCATTCAAGAGACCCTGACCCTCGCGAGATGACGAGCTCTCCGTATCCACCGCATCGGACTTGAACCCGAGAGACTTCCCGGCAAAGTCTGCGAGGTGCATCATCTTGGCTCCAGCCTATCCTGGGTCTGTCTGACCTTACGGCCGTTGAGCTGTGTTGGAACTAGACTCAGCGTTACGGACGTAGTGGGCATACGAAGTGCATGCTTACCGCTTACACACATCTCAGATGCTCGCTGACACGTGTTCGATAGCATCGAAGTATGCGCAAGGCAAACGAACGATCAGGCTGATGGGGAGGAGGGGGGTTCTCCTATTTCCTTTAATTGTATCTAGAATATTCAGTAATGGTTCAAATTACCGTCTAAAGGCGGTATTATAGTGTATAATCGTGCACAAAAAACTCCTTCTCCTTCGCATCCGGTTAGTCAGCTCCCGCCGCCCTGCTCTGGCGCTACTCACTCTCGGCTCACCCTTTGCTCACGCTCTACCCTCCAGCTCACCCACTACTCAGGCGATATTCATCCTGCTCAGACATTAAACGACTGTATCCTGTCGTATAGCTATTCTTAATGCTGCCAAAGGATCATGAACAGCCTTGCCACATTAATTTCTTCAACTATTAATCTAAATACACAAATTCACCACGATTGCTTGATAGCTGGTATGGCTAGGTGCTTGTCAGCAGTAGTAGGTAACCTTTGGCTACGGAGTAGTAAAGTCGCATAGTGTCTCTCCTGTCTCTTGTTCCAGAAAAATTAAATCTTAAATCTAAAAATTTAAGAAAAAAGAATGAACGTGCACGGGATCGAACCGTGAATCTCTTGATTCGTACTGTGGCATAGATTAATAATGATCATCTCTCGGGGCAAGGGGAGACGAACGTCAAGCGCCTTGCCTGGTAAGGATGTTAGTGACGATTTTGATTTAATTAGACAATCGGGTGCGCCTACCATTGGGCCACACGTCCTTAGGCTTTACGTGGCGATCTTCATAATAATTTATATAGATTATTTAGAAAGACCTTTAAGAAAGGACTTTACATTCTCATGCAGGATTCTGAATCTATTAGATGCTACTTTTCGTATAATATAGAGATATCGCACTTCCCCACCACCTTTTTTATTATGTACTGTGGGCCGCCTGAGATGTATCTACCCTCTAAGGGGCAGAAGTCTGCCCCAATGAGCTAGCGGCCATCCCAGCCATCATATCAGTCCTAAGAAAGGTATGTTCTACGAAGAGCTATGCCTATTGCGCATATGGTTTCCGGCGTCACATATTGGTGTCACGATATTGAAGGACATGTGCGTGAAGCCCTTAACATAGAAGCCTTGTATCGATTTCTTAGCGTCTCTCACTGTATTTGGTCCATCTTCCCCCTCCGAGAACAGAGGGCAATCAACTTGACAATCCATCCTTTCGATTGAATTGATGCCTTATACTTCAAGTCCTTCACTCGACTTGACAATGCCACCATGTCTTGAAGCTTTGTCTTTGCTGATCCTGGGCATCCATAATACCTGCCTTCTATGCTTAATATATACCAAATTCCACCTCCACGACAGATTTCAAACGCCGTATCCTCCAACCCTATTACTGATTCCGAGTTCGGTTTGAGCTAGCCGAAGATCTTGATATTGTTAGAGGAGTCTGTCGAGGAGACACATGTGTAGACCTGTCAAGCCTAAACGGCGTATGCCTCACCACGTTTCACGCCAACCACCACACACCTGTTCTCAATGCCTCGTTTAGACTCGTTTACCATAGTATATAGCCACCACGGGAATCTACCTCTGCTCCTCAGCGAGCTCCCTCATAATCGCTCCTCAAGGCTTGACAAGACCAAGGGCTGCCTGCTATCGTAGAAGTAATAGTCCTCAGAGGAGAGAATTCAAGGCCTTATCTTTAGCTCCGGTTCGTAGAGCTCAACTTGTGTATGATGTCTTGAACCTCTTGCGGCTGTAATCTCTATCAAGAAATCGCCGTGGTTGCTTAGCTGTCCAATCTCCATCCTTATCCTCCAAGAAGTCAACTAAGGAGTTGAGCTTCTTAATGTTGCCTTGCGCTGAAGTTCTGTACCAGAATTCCTCCTGTGCATTTTCATGCATGGTTCTGTATCTGATTTGGATGCTAAGACGATGTGCTGGATCGCCTGCCTCGCCACCGTTGATACATTCATGCGGATGGACTGTTCCCTCTGGAACAAGGTCGACCCGAACACAAACTGTTTGAGTGTTCGCTTTCAAGGGGACCGTCAATTGCACGCCTCGAAAGAACACCCTATTTTCAGTATGAGCTCCGCGACTTTTCAACTGAGCGCAGTGGAAATTAGCACCCTGCAGAAGCTTCCTCTTCAGTTCTCCGTTTTTATAAGTGCCACCATGGCGCTCATGAGATATGAGATCAAGGCCGCTATGAGGTTCTGCTTCCGCATGTTCATCTTCGTGCGGTGTTCCCCGGAACGCTTGTTTTTCAAGAATCAACTGAGACAGCCACTCAGCTCCTTCAAGAGACCCTAGAAGACGTTCAATTGGCTTTGTATAGACGACCTCCTTGTTAACCCGAATTTCGATATCTGTAGGCGAGAAGTAAATTCTCGGCGTGCTCCCGAAGCTGCAGATCTTCTGAGCTTGTGTTTTGCTAGTACGGAATTCTAAAGGAAACTCCGCACTAGAAATCATGACCCTTCCATTCTTGTATACTTTAACAGCAGTTCCGTGACAAGTCGTTGGCTTACCAGCCTCGTCGGAACCAGCCTCGCTTTCTATTGGAAGACCTTGGTCTTCATCGTTATTCTCATACGACTCGTCGAGTGGCATAGGGATGTCTATTTCGTCCACCAGTGGACGATGGAGAATGGAGGGCGATCTAGGTACGTGAAGAAGGGCTATAGGGGCTTCTCTATTGCTGTCGGTTTCCTGATCTTGCTGGGGATGCTTTTCGCATTCCGGATTGTCTGAGCCGCTCGGTTCAGCGACTTGAAATGGCGTGGAGGACGAAGTCGTGGTGGAGCGTTTGTGTATCCTTGAAACGATCTTCTTTGCTGCCGTCCCAGCAAGGCTGGCTCCAGTAGCGAGAACGAGCGCCGGGTCGTGACCTATGTACCTGCATACCCAGCTGAGAAAGCTTGGCGAATAGTCTTCGAGCCGCAACTTTTTTCCTTCTACAGCCTCTTTTCGAACATAGCCCCACATCTCTGGAAGAGGCGCGGTGTGGACAAAGCGTAGGCGGCTGCCTGAATACCGATTAACGAAGCTAGTGGGATTGTAGTCTTTACCTATCAGCCATAGAATAAAGTTCATGCCAGCGTCAATTTGGATAGCCATTGATCCTCTGTTCTTTCGGCTTGTCAAGAACCCAGCGGTTGGGTGAGGGACATGGAGAATGATACGGCGTAAGGTACCATCAATTCTGATGTCCAGATCGAATCTCAAAACACTGGTAGGGGCGGCGAGTTCGATCTCCAAAGACATCGCAGTCTTTGGCAGGTATTTCCGGAGATTATCCCGGGTACAGCTGGATGTTGTGATGACGAAAGGTAGCGGTAACATCTCCAGAAGGTCGCTGGAGAATTGGTTGTGGAATTCTCTCTACTGTTGGTTCCATGCCGATGCAGGGCAACGAGCGTTGCGATGAAAGCGCCCTTGTGCGCGCCAATGCCAGTCATAGCCGAATGCGAAGGACTCATGGATTCCTTTCTCATGGAGAAGACTTATAGTTGCGCTACGAGAATCCCAGAACCCACCCAGGACATCATCCTCACTTTGGACGTGTAGAATCAGTCATAGGTTGGCATCCGCTGGACCACCGGGGCGGGCAAGTCTATCGCGACCTTCACCGGAAATTTCAACTTCTGTAGAATGGAAATGTTCAAGTTTGCGTGCCAGAAATTGTTCCAATAACTCCATGTTCTGAACCTTGCCGTGCGCTGGACCTCGAAGAAATTGCAGTAGCTGGTGAAACTGTTGTTGTGAAAGACGGTTTGCGGCTTTTGCTGCGAATTGTTGCGCAATCTGAAGGGCACAGACGGCGCTGGGTACCTGGCTAACATTCATAGCGTCGGAACTACCATGGTTAAAGCGGCATTGATATAATGCATCGAGGCAGTCGCTCATTTGGTTGGGGAGATTCTTCATATTGATCTGAAGCTTTGGCTGTGTGTATTCCATGATCGTGGCGGACTTTTGTGAGGGAGTTAAAACGCAAGATTCATCTGGAATTCGCAATGACAAATGAACGAAACGCGGCTCCAATCGACAATTCCACAGATTGTGTTACCTCAGGCTGTGATTCGCGGCCGATATTAAAGTCCTGATGCTCTCACAATTCTCGATATGGCTTGTTCGTGTTTGATACCGCCGGTTTTGACATTTGGGGAGACTCATGCGTACCTGGTGCGCAAAATAGGTTCTAGCTAGGGTTCAAGCTATCGGTAACTATGCAGTGAACAGAGGAAGAGAAGTAGCGGAGAAGTGGGGGGTTGTTTTTTGTATCAACCCTATTGAGTCAGCAATGTGTTGTAGGTGTTAGGTGCACTACAGCTGATTCCGAAAGGTGTTGCGAGTGGGGAGGGCGCTGCCACAACACTTTCTTGAATGTCGTAACCGTCTGATGCCCTTTGGTCGAACCGCAGAGACAGAACTCGGTCTTCACGGCGCCGGTTTGAGCTTTGCTAGTATCATCGGGTCCATCGTTTTGTTTTGTGCAATGTCTTTCGCCGTCCTTACGTGCCCGTGGGGTTTTCGAATTGTCGTTTGGTATAGTCCACCAACGGGTTTGGCTCGCAAAAGCTAACAGTGGCCTAGACCCTGCCGCCGCAGCTGTTGAACGAGCTTAGCCTTCGACAGGTTCGTCTGATGGCTGACTATATGTTAGTTATTATTCTATAAATATCGAGAAACTGGAGCTGAACGGAGACAGTGAGAACTTCTACCGGCGCAGTCCGTCTCTTCGAAAACCAGAGAGCGATATTCGAATGCTCCTCGCTTGGAGCCTTATGCCACATGGTCATACCCTCGAAGGGCTCAGACACTGGATAGGATCGGAAGAGGGTTTAAGCCGATACCAGCAACTAATTGATAACCTTCCACTCCTTCCACTCCGAAAAACCCTTCCGGACGCTGCGCTCACCTCAGCTGCGTTGTTGAGTCGGGAGCGGCTCCTTTTGCAGAGCGGGGATGATACCATGGATCGTGGGAAGTGGGACTCGGTATACTTCGATGACGTATTGCATAATGAAGATTTAAGCAACAAACAATTAATCTACGAGTCAACGGTTATATCACTTATACGTACGCTATATACTCTGGAGGGGGACAACGATGACTTGATCCAACTCCTCATAAATTTGCTTGGGAAGAGAGCTCTGATATTGGAACCGTTGGATAGCGTTGCTCAACATGGTTGCGCTAAAAACGTTACTCGACACGAATACAGCGAAGCTTTCAAAGACCCTTGAGATGGGCTTGTAGAATCACTAGTTGCAATTGAGAGCGCTGATGGAAAATAGATCATCATTTTCAAGTCGTCTCCTGGCTCGGTCCTGAGATCGAACAGGCTAAATGTTTAGATAACATCCTTTATTAAGATTGACAAAAAGCTATTCTGATTGACATATTTTATTGGGATATGGTGGGTGAGGTCCAATCTGCCGCAGGCTCGTGGAAGTATTCCCTCGAGGGCGTGGTGCCGATCTTGTTCCTCTAAGGCTCACTGCCCACATCGCTCAGAGTGCATACTCAGGCCGACTCAGTCGATGTTCAGCCCTGCTCAGGGACGCTCAGGCTCGGCTCAGGTTAGAGCGGCGCCCGCTCAGCTTGGCAGCTAGAAGCGGAAGAGGGAAAACTTTTTGGTCGTCCTCTATCCCTTTGACCGCCACAAGGTCGGCCACCCCCTATGATCTACAATGTTAGTAGGGGGACCCCACCAATGACTAAGCATACGAACATTTATTTGGATTCGGCGAGTCGGCGATAGCGGGGTTTATTAAGCATCCGTACCCCATCTGGTCAAGCTGCTTTCAAATTTGGCCTAGCTGTTGATCAAAGGGGGTGGCCGACCTTGTGGCGGTCAAAGGGATAGGTGTATATACTGACTTACAGTAGCTCATTGTATATGTGACAAAATGATAACTGAGTATTAAAAAGAATGATACTCTTACAGTCTAGTTGAATATTCGTTTAAAGATAATACACTGATATCAAATAGAACAGTGTTGCTACGGTAGAACCTGAAGCTCTGTGTAGTTTCAAGATAACTGCTACAATACTGCCAAGCCTTATCTTCGGATAGACTGTATTTCAGACAACATCAACGCTTCTGTATTTTCAAGCTCAGAATCGATCGATTGAGCCAATTTCGACGCGGGAGCGCATCGCATGGGCTGCATGGGTACTATGCGCATTATCACTACCTATGGATAGATCGATGCGGGGGTGAATGCAGGGTAAAGGTGGGTGAATACAGAGAGGTATTGCAGAAGGATGATGCAGATATTGCTCATGATACCTGATACTGTATTTTACATACGCTTATTTCCATAACTGTTCCTTAGAATAACGTGTCATTAAGAGGACTGCCTAAAGGCGGTGTGAATAACAGTAACAATATTCTATGATAGTACTACGGTGCTGCTACGGTAGAGCCATTCCTCATAATTC
>JAABUW010002260.1_pt1 | contig 29743 bp, 7 predicted proteins | sample 5560081 | NCBI WGS metagenome assembly JAABUW01 (sample SAMN10711882, study PRJNA513363) | rock metagenome | isolation source: Antarctica rocks | place: Antarctica: Victoria Land, Knobhead sud | reverse complement strand
CAGGCAAAGTAGCCATGCACTGCTGATCGCCCATGTTTTCCCCGATTCAGATGAACAGCACCCTTGTGTCGCATGAGCATAAATAATCCTAGACCATCCTGTACTTCCAACTCTTGCAGCCATTCTCATGATCATGGACCCGTCTCAGCTTCCTCCCGGCCTTGATCTCGCTCACCTTCCTGCTGGACGTCCCCCACCGGGCACGTCTCCCAACTTCGTGAAACCCGTTACCTCAAGAGCCCCTGTCATAGCTATCAGCGTCATCTTTCTCACCCTGTCAACATTATTCGTCAGCCTACGGCTTTACACCAGGAAATTTTTAAATCGAGCACTGGGTCTGGAAGACTGTACGTGTCTCGGTGTGACCCATGAACTCCTGGAAGTGCATATATCACGTCAGATGTGTGTTTCCTTGCTCTGGTGAATGCTCCTTTTCTCAAGCCCACCGCTACTACAACCCATCTCATATTTTCCGACTAGCTCGGTACCTGGGGCCATTCAGGACTGTTGTTCTATCGTAAGCCTGAAAGCCTTGCCTGTGGACAAATGGTTCAATGCCAGCTGACCGAAACCGAAGTGGTCGACCACGAATTTGGCAAACACCTATGGGAAATTCAAGCAATCACCTAACGCCGAGTCTTGTCCATATACGTGTCCTCATGTGAATCCCGGGCTCCTCGAAAAGAGGAAGCAAACCATACCGTCCGGTCTGCACTGACTCTTGGCTTTATCCTTACTGTAGGTCATGAACGCATTAGGCATAATGTACGGCCTAGTGATATTCCTGGTCAAACTGTCCGTGTTGGTGTTGCTCTACAACCTGTTCGGCGTCAACAAGACGATGCGCTACTTGGTCTTCTTGGGCATCGGCGTTTCGGCCTCCTTCTGCGTTGCGTTCACAGGCTATAACATTGCCACGGAGTTGAACTGCGTGGGGCCGGTCAGCCTGCAGCGTTGTGTCTGTACTGATGTATGGATCGTCACTACTGTCACTGGGATTGTCAACACATTGGTCGATCTTTATTACTTGGTTCTGCCCATTGCGATGGTCTTACAACTGCAGCTGACACCACGACGCAAGCTCGGCGTCGTTGCCATATTCACAATCGGCTCTCTGTAAGTTCAACGAAGCCCAGACTTGACCAGCACGGAACCGGACGTGAGAGTAGACGGTGAGAGGGCTAATGCAAGCGCCTATTATAGGGCAGTAATCGCCAGCCTGGTGCACTTGGTACTGAGCGCTCGGCCAGGACGCAGTCTTGACGTGCTTTCGAACGCGACATGACTTCCATATTCAGGTGAGCTAAGTGACGCCAGCCATTCCTCCGGCGCCATAGCCGAAGATATACGGGTCTCGAAACTGAGGCTGACCTTCTGCCCCTTCTTGTGCAGTTGTATCGAGATGAACGTCGGGATCCTATGCGCCAGCTTCCCCGCCATGCCGATGTTTTTCAGGCAGCAAAAATTCGGATCCCAAACCCTGAACACCCTCCACTACCGTCTTTTCGGCCGGTTCACCGGCGGGAATTCCAGTTCGCACGGATCCTCGGACAGGAAAGCTGCGGGGGCGAAAAGCAAGTCGTTTCATGGGATCAGCTTGAACATGACGAGCCCGAGCTTGGGTTTGAAGAGCAATTTGGGGGGATAGGCGAAGACTACGTTGAACTTGAGGAAAGCCATGGTCGGAGGCTGCTGGCGAACCGAAAGTGATGGATGCAGAGGGTTCAAAACGCTTCTTGTCAAGGATTTGGGGTGTCGAAGAACTTGGGATTGACTCGAAGAGCGAGCTTGGTTTTTCTGTCTTTATTTTGCGCTTCGCGTCGATTGTGGTGCACTGCTGCTGTTAAGAATATTGGACACCTCGATGATTGATTTTATGTTCGAAAGTATGAACAGCGAGCAAACAATTTGGACAGCCTGGAACTCAAAATCCGAGATGCAACTGCCAAGTGATGGCGCAGGGAAAACGTAACTGCTCTTGAAGGATGTAAGAAGTTCTCTGATTCCACGACGCTTTCGGGGAAATTGCTTGCTTTTCATGCTACGGGTCCGCCATCTCAGCTGTAGGGATACCAGCCGGGTACATCCAATGAAGGAGAGTGAAGGGACAACCCTTCGCCAAGCGCGTAGGAAGCTACTGAGACTTCTTCGTTTTCTCCGCCAACCACCCATCGAACCCTCGTCTAATACCCTCATTCATATCCACCGTCGGGTTGTATCCGAGTCTCGCCCTTGCCTTATCAATCCGATAGGTCCTTGTCAAGCAGCTATATCGGATGCCGCCTCGGGTCATAGTCGATGCTTGCTTCCCGAGCGACGTCGCCCAGACAATCCACTCGACAAGCATCGCGAAAGCAAGTCCGACATGTTTGGGAATAACCCAGACATCCTTCCTGTCGACGCGAAAACCGGCTGCGTCGCCGATTGCGCGCACGAAGTCCCAGAAGGGCATCGGGTCGCCGTTCGTGATGAAGAAAGCTTCGCCGTCGACGCGTGGCAGGGTTGTGCCGGAAACGGAGGAAGACCGGAACAGGAGGGCTTCGGCGGCCAGGATATGCGCGCCGGCGACGTTGCCCACATAGGTCCAGTCAAAGAGATTTTTGCCCGAACCGATCTGGAATCTGTTCTTCCCGGCCTCGGCGTTCTCGATCATCTTCCGGAGAGTGTTCGGGTCGCCTTCGCCGAAAATGCTAGCTGGTCTCAGGCACACTGTCAGCATGCCATCGCCGGAACCGTTGGCGGCGCGGACAAGGTCGTCGGCGAGGGCTTTGGTGTCGCTGTAGATTTCCTTCTGATCCGGCACGTAGAGCATGGTGAAGAATTCGTCGGCGTCGATGAGGTCGCTGATGCTGTCGTGCACGACGGATGCGCTGGAAGTGTAGATGAAGGCCTTAACGATCTTGATATTGCGAGCACATTCAAGGAGGTTGCGAGTGCCCTCGACGTTGACGCGATAATAGAGCGCCGTGTTGGTGGAAAGGGCGACAGGCGATGCAGTGTGGATAATGACCTGCGGCCGGACAGTGGCAAGGACAGTCTCCACGTTTGTCTTGATCGAGATGTCGGCGCTGTGGTATTCGACGCCATGCACGCGGTTGCGATCCAGCTTGAAATCCAGGACTGAGACTAGGGCGTGGGACTCCAGCAATTGAGAGACGACATGATGGCCTAGGAAACCACAACCACCCACAACGAGCACCGCTTTATTCGAGATTGTCGAATTCAATGCTGCAACTGAGCTGTCCAGAGATATGGGGAGAGAAGGATGGTCAAGACGGCTCGAGGCTATTATCCCTCACTTCATTGTAGTCATGCTTGTGGTTGCCTGGCACGCGTTTGCGCGCTTGCGCGACCCTGCATGCTACCTCGATATTCAGAATGTGGTTCACCCCACCTAAATTTTGAAAATCGTTTTTTTTTAACCGTGCAACCTGCAAATCGACTTTTCTGCATCCACCACCCACATCTTACTTACTTAATCAATTGATGCATAGACAGTTATTTGCCTATGTCAGATCACTCTACTGCCCGATTATTGTTTAATTTAAATCCTATAATAAGCATTACCAGGAGAAAAGCTGCTCTAGAGACTATTGCAAAGAGAATCGTTGTCGACGCATGCAAGTCTTATAAGTCTTCAGAAAAAAAATCTCGCGCAAAGATGTTATTGTTGTCTACTAATGCTGTATTGTTGCTATCTCTTTCTATCTATATATCTTCTGTATTATCGGCAGCAGTTGCAGAGTCAGCAATAGTATCTTACACAATTTATTGAAACATCTGATACGACGGCGCTTTTATCTGGCAAATTATAAAGCTCTCGACTATCTTCGACTATTATCAGATTAACGTCGTCGATATTCAGAAGCTAGACACGAAAGCCGATAATTGCAGTATTATTTAATACTCGCGTATTGCTATTTTTCGATCGAACTTCTCTAAAAAGACTGCAGAATTGTCAATAGAGAAGCCGAATAACTTTCAGAAACTCTATAAGATTGCTATTCAATAAATTAAGAACAAAAGAAAGAGTATACAAATCGATATCGTTATTAGATACAGAAGCAAATCTAATAAAGTATCAATTAATGCGTCGTTCAAGTCTTCTGCGATTGATGCGTTATCAGAAGACTCGAATATTATCGACAAGATACAAACGTTATTGTCGAAGAACAAGCTTCGCAGTAAAAAGCGGGCAAAAAAAGAAAATAAAGACAAGCGAAAGCGAGATAGAACGAGCACCGCAAAGACAATACTAAAGACAAAGCGGCAAAAAACACTTGATAAAGAAATAGATCGAAACGGACACAATTTAATAAAGCGATAAATGTGCGATATAATCTGCTCTGCAAACAATAGATTATATTACTGTTAAACACTTTTCGAAATCGACGGCAAGCATTTTTTACTCAATACTGATTATATATTACAGTAGAATAAAGAAATACTGTTTCTGACTACAATAGAGAAATCTTCTGACATCTTAAAGAACAGATTATACTCAATAGCAATAGCAAACAAAAACAAAAAGAAGAAACCGCGAAAAAATCTCGATTCTGATCAAAAAACAGATCAGAGAGACTCTCAGAAAAAGTTTTTTTCGACAGTATTTCTGATGTCTGCGCAGATATTACTATCGACTGCGACAACAACTATACAAGTTTCAGAACTGTATAGAGTCTATCTATCTGTGTCGACAATATATAATCTCTATGCGTATACGCTGTCAGTATATTAACAAGCAGCACAGTCTTTATAGATAATACAGCAGTTATCAGAGAGAGATTATTATAAATATAATAGTTATAGTCAAGATCTGTCGTCTTCTTATTATCTTTTCGGTAATTATTTGTTATCTAATTATTATTCTGAATATCTATTATCTCGTCAGCACTTACTGTATTATCAACAATCAGAGTCTTTACTATCTGCGAAGTCGGTAACAATTAGAAGTCGATTTACAATTGCAGAAAAAGTATTACTGTCGAAGTTTTGCAGCAGTTCTATACAAGCACTGTCTGAGAACATTATAGAGCTTCTTCAAGAGTATTTCGAATAGCAAGCGCGGCGGAATTCTTCAGAGATTAAAGATATCGAATATGTATACAAAATATTGTTTAAAAAGTGCTTTTTATTAGAGCAGATAGACATATTTGACGCATCTGATTAAAGAAAATACAAAATATCGAAAGAGCTTGAATATTGTCTAAGAAAACAGATAAAGAATTTCTTAATATAGCGAAAAAATAGAAAAGAAGATGCAGAAAGAGAAAATGCAGAAAAAGAAGATAGCGGCAACAGACTAAATATATTGACAGAGACAGCATTTGTATTTCAGAACTTGTCTTATAATTAAAATATATAGATTCAGAGATGCAAGAGAAGTATACAGACAGAAAAAATATTATAAAATGCAAATGCAGACAGAAATCGAGTCAGAGAAAATCTTTCTCAGAGATCTTCTCTGCAATAATTTTCTGCAGAGAGTTTTGAGAAATAGCTATTATAACAGATATATTACTGCCAAATTTATATAATTTTCCAGCTCTTTCTTTGTGCCGACAGACAATTCAATAATTTGTTTAATAAGATCGAATTGATCGTCTAATTCGATTTCGATATAACCGGTTTATTGTATACTTATTTCTGTATGTCTAAAGTGCTGTTTGGCAACAGCATTGTTACTGCAGATCTTTATTGCTAGCTGTATAAACTCTGCAAAGAACTCTTTGTCTTAATAGATCTTATAATATTGTTTTATTTACTGCTTGAGTACAAAAAAAACTTCTCGATAGAATTATAGTCTGATAAGTAAGAAAACAGATAAATAACGCAGATATCTTGTGTTTTATATATCTGTCTGACTGTCTAGAATATCTAATTAGCAAATAGACAATAAAAAACTAAGTCGAGATTTACTGAATAGATATGTATCGACATATTATCTATAATTAGAACGGATTTGAGATCTGAATAAGAATTGCACCGCGAAAGTATCTTGTTTGCTAAAAACTACTCAAAGCGTGAGTCGTCTACTGCATCTTGATATATATTATATATTAGAATACTGTTTATAGTATAAACTGGCAGCACAGTGTGTCTTTCTGATCGTTTAACTGATAAAATAGCTTGCGATATAGTGCCGTAAGAGAATTATCTATGCTTGCGGTAGCAGATATACTTATTAGCGGCAGACTTATTCAGAAAGCAGATCTGATTTTGAGAATCAGAAAGTTTCGATATTTCGAGTATATAATTGTTGCAAGCTATTTGCGAGCGCTCTAATGTTTTCTTCTGAATAATCTTTTGCAATATACGGTGCTTCTTAAGAGCTCTGAATATTGTAGATTGCGAACAGAGAATTTTTCAGTTATCAAAGAGATAGAGAATTATTTTATTCTGATAGACTCAGAAACGATGTTCGAGATAGATTTTTAGATCTATTGCTATAGTAATAGTAATAAGAGATCGACGACCTTTTGCGGTCAGATCCTGCGGCGTTGAGTAATTGTTATAGATGTTAATTCTGTTCTTAATATATTGAATGTTTCTAATACTGTTCTTTTCGACAGATCTGATAGTGCCATTGCTGCGGCCGTCGATAAGATGCTGCGAAATCCGGTTCTTTTGATTGAATAAAAGGTGAACTTCTGACAAATTTATAACGTCGACAGCGACAATAAGGGGGGCAAAGTGTAGAACAATATATATAGCTTCAATACTGCCTTAATCAGACATATGCAGACAGTGGTGTGGGTGGTGGATGCAGAAAAGTCGATTTGCAGGTTGCACGGTTAAAAAAAAACGATTTTCAAAATTTAGGTGGGGTGAACCACATTCTGAATATCGAGGTAATCTAGGGTGCCGTCCGTTTCAACCATGCTACACCTTGCCCAGGAGAGTGGGGATAGTGTAGCTCACCCATTGTTATCTCCTTGCGCACCAACAAGTTTGACTGGCATAAACGAGCCAGGACGACATGCGGCTTTGCCATGCTATCGAAGAATCCATTGCCCCGCTGTCGCTTGGTTCGCTCTCTCCTAGCTGAGGCTCCACAGCGACAAGGCAAAAGTAGGCATCCGTAGTGCTGTCTCATGCGTTTCAATCGCTCGGAAAGTGTTAAGCCTCATGCAAGTGGCTTCCTCCTGAGCTCCGGGTGGGTGAGGGTTGAGCGTCTCGACCCAGTGCTTGGGTGTCAGTGACAGACCTGCACGCTTGGTCCATGTGCTCTGTATGCATCAAAAGCCTGGAATAGATGAGTCTCTCGATTCATCTTGCTGCATGGGCGGCTACAGTCCAGCTGCCTTGAAAGCTGAGCTCTGCATTTGCATTGTGTGGTGGGTAGGTTGCTTCAGAGTAGTTGCCTGTCTCGGCAAATAGTTCCATGATGCCGGCGACCAAATGAGGCGCGAAGGCGCTGTGCATCTCCGGCATTACTTTCCAGAGTAGAACGCGCTACTGCTTTTGGGACTCGAAAAAGACAGAAAAGATCTAGCAAAGATGTTATTTTCTATATATAAGATGTTTGAGTATTAGCTATCTCAAAAAGTATCTTATTATTGTTCTAAAAGCGTGCGAAAAAGATCGTCAATAACATAAGATTATTAGCAAAATTACCAAAACTGTTTCGAAGTCGATTAACACTCTTTTATCTAAACAACAGAAGCAAAAGAAGTAAAAAAACAAATTAAAAGAGTCGAATACAATATAAAAAAAATAAAGAAGAAAAATACAATAAATAATTGCTATACTAAATAATATAACAAATATTTAAGTATTATCTTCTTAATTTCTTTTATTTTTAATACTAATTTTATTATTTTATAAAACTTTATTATTGTTTTTAAAACTTAAAAAAAGCAAAAAAATTTAACAAAAATATAAAAAAAAAATAACAAAAATATTATTTTTTATATATAAAATATTTAAGTATTAATTATCTTAAAAAATATCTTATTGTTGCTCTAAAAATATGCGAAAAAGATTGCTAATACTATAAAAATTTTAATAAAATTGCTAAAATTGTTTAAAGTGTGTCTCGCAATGCTAGATCTACTTTACAATAGTATATCTAGCATATATTAATGCGTGTTTGGCAAAGAATCGCGCAAACTAGATTTAAGCAAAACTAGTATTAAGTCAATAAATACTATTTACGTATTGTTTTCTCTTAGTAGCAAGCAAGAAAGTATCTTATAGAAAATAAGATTTTTCTCGCATTTGCGTTTCTTAGCAATTAGTTCTACTACAAATACTACTATTATTATTGTACGTACTATCTAACTTAACTTGCTTAACTACGCAACTTTATTTAAAAAAATAGTAGCTACTTTATAGTTTTAATTGCTTTGTCTAAACAAAATTGTCTAATTAAAAACAATAATTAACAAATTATTAATAATTCGCTTTCGCGAACGTATTTAAGAGTCGATTAATTTTTAAAATATTATTAATAATTAATTGCGTAAAGAAACTTACGCAAATAATATATCTCAAAAATTAAACAAAAATAATTATTCTAATACTAGTATAGTTGTTAATTAAGACAAAAAAAATATCAAAGTATCTAATTTTAAAAACAAATCTATATTGTCTATTTCGACAAATATTATTACGCAATATATTAATAATACAAATATACTACAATCTCTAAGATTTAAAGCTAAATTTACAATTGTAAAACTTTAACTTGCACAATATATTAATAACTATTGTTGCAAATATAATAATAATTACTATTAATTTAATCGACACAAAAAAATTAATTGTATTAAGAAGTTGTCGATACAAAAATATATTAACTATATAAGTTTAAAAATTTAATTCAAGAATTGCAAAAATTATATCTAAGATAATCTTGCAAACTATTTCGATAAAAAGTCGAAAATACTTTAAGTTGTATTTTATTTTACAAAAAAGTAATATAATTAATAGCGCAAACACGTACAAGAAATATATAATAAAAATAAAAAAATTATTTAAAACTATTTTCTTTAATATATTAAAAAATTTCTTAGTATATTTAAGATTCGCAATATAAAAATTGAATTTAAACTCAAAAATACAAAACAACAATTTTATTAAAAAATCGAGAAGTTTGTTATTTATTTAAACAATTTATATTTGTAACTAGAGAAATCAATTATTAACAACAACAAAATACAAAATTTAAAAAACAAATACGTCGACAAAATTTGTTAAAAAATACTTTGTTAACAATATAGTTACACTAGTATTACGCAAATATATAATAAATTTATCGAAATTAAACAATATCTACAATTAATTAAGAAGCTATTAAGATTAAGCAATATCTTTTATATTATAAAAAACTTTAAGAAATATAATAAAGAAAATCGATTTTTGCGCAAATAAAATAACTTGTTTAGTGCAATTAACAATACAAACAACTCTAATATATTAATTACTAAAATTACTATAACTACACAAATTAAAAATAGTATTAATAATAATTAGCAAAACAAAAACAATTGTTAAATATCTATTAAAAAAAAAAATTATATTTATTAATTACAAGTACTATATATATAATTAAATAAATTATAAATTAAGTAATTTTATATATTTGCAATATTAAAAGTAAATAAAAAAGCAAAACAAAAGTAATATATTTTTGAGAAAAATTAAAATCTAATATTTGTTGCTACAATATTAGATATAAAAAGTTAAAAACAACAAATTAAAATATTAATCTAAATAGTATTTGTTAATATATTATATAATATATATAAAATCAAGTATTTTATTAATTTAAAAATTAAAAGAAACTTTATTTTGCAATTCTTTGTCAAAAACGCGCAATTACTTAAAGATATTTTTTTGTTATTATAGATACAAGTTGTTAATAATTATATTATTGTTTTATATAAAATACAAAAACTTTTTATTACTATTATTAATAACAAAGAAATATGCAAAAGCAATTACTCTAAGTTTTATATTATTAATATTAAAAAATAAAAAATAATTTTAAAAGTTAATTTAAATATATAATAATTAAATTGTATTTAAATTTATCAAAATAATCTTACTAAACAATTAAAAAAAAAAATTAAATAATTAATTTTAAAAAGTTTGTACAATTTGTTATATTTGTTTTGAAAAATTATAACAAAATCTATATTGTATTTTTGTATTAAATATTATTTTTAATTTTTTTTTTAAAATATACAAAAAAAGAGATTGCAAAATACAATATATTTTAAATTAAAAAGTTAATTGTTTTAAACTAAATTAAAAATATTATAAAAATATTTTCGAATTTTTTTTTAAACGCGCTTAATATATATAATTAAATAAAGTATTTAATTAATTTTGTAAAAAACAAAATATTGTATACAAAATATATATATAATATATTGCAAAATAAATTAATTATAATACAAAAATATTTCGCAAATATATTAAAAAAAAACTAGATATATTTTTTTAATAGTTTTATTAAATTTCTAGTATTATTTGTAAAGAAATCTAATAATAGTTTGCGTTTTTATATAAATTATCGCAAACTTAATAAAATTACTATTAAAATTTTATTTTTATTTTTTTAAAGATATTTGAGCGCTTTGCAAATACAAAATATTTTATTAAAATTAATATATATAATATATATTATTGAAATTCAAATTTATTAAAACAATAAATAAAAAATAGCTTTTTGTATTTAATATAAGCAATTTAAGTATTAAATTATATTTTTTAATTTTGTTAATACTTTTGCTATTTTTCAATTTTATATAAATTATATATTAAAATTATATATTAATATTTATTGCATAATATATTTAGATAATATATTTATTTATTTAAATTCGAAAAAACAATATTGAAAAAATATTTGCAAAATACTTTGCGTATTGTTCGAATATTAATTGTATATAAAACTATCAAAATATATATTTAATTATAACAAGATAATTTTTCTAAATTCTATAATTAAAAAGCAAAATATTTAAATAAAACAAGTTTGTATTAAAATTATTTAAAAATAATTTAAACTAAAATTAACAAAAAATATTCTTATATTTCTTAAATTTGCAAAATTCTATCGATATTTTATTTGCAAATTCTCTTAAATTGTAGAATTATTAATTAATTTAATAATAAATACAAAAAAAATATATATATATTTGCAATTTATATATATTAAGAAAACAAAAAAAAAATTCGAAATATTTAAAATTGTTTTTATTATTGTTTCTATTTTAAGATATTACAATTAAAATACTTCTTTTTGGGTTAAAAATTAATATATCGAATTGTAAAACAAAAAATATATTTAGCTAACTTAACAAAGATACGCAATAATATTTTATTATATTTATTAACTACAAATTTAAAGAATTTAAAATTTGTTAAAATATATACAACAAAAAGCTTTATACTATTATACTAATTTTTAAACTTTAAAAATATTATTTACAAAATAGCAAATATATTATTTATATAATTATAAATTATAACAATTTTTGCTACTTTATAATTATAAAGAAATTTTCGATTAAACAAGTTTGTTAAATTAAGAAATTAATTATATTTAACTTTAATATAAAATATTATAAAAAGAAACTTAATTTCGCAAATATATTGTTAAAAAAATCTAATATTATAAAACTTAATAATAGCAAAAATAATAATAATAATTTTTTATCTATTTTGTAAAACAAGCTTTGCAATTTAAAATATTAATCGAAATTATAAAAAAATTAAAAAATTTCTACTATAATTAAACTTGTAGTTTTGATAGCGCAACTAAATAATATTACTATTACAAATATCTAAATTATAGATTTAGATAAAAAAGTTTTTAAAAAATTATATAATATTTTAGATTCTATATTGTTTTAACTTTTAATACAATAAGTTGCAAAATTAAAAAAGTTCTTTATTAATTTAAAAGAATTAATAACAATATAATTGCAAAAATTACAATAAAAAAATACTTTTGTTGTAAAAAAGCAATAATATCAAAAATTCGCAAATAAATAAAATTAATTTTCGAAATAAAATATAAAAAAAAAAAATTATTATATTAAAATCTTGCAATCTATATTTCAAAAAATACAATAATAAAAAATAAAATTCTTTATATATATTACAATAACTTTATATTTAAGTATTTTATATATTAATAAACTAAAAATACAATATAACAAAGATATTATTAATTTAATATAATTAAAGAAATTAATAAATATATTTGTATTTATCTTAATTGTTAATATATATATATCTATTATTATAAATTATATAAAAAACTTAGTTTAATATTTTCTAAAAATTCGCAACTCTTTAAAACAATAACAATAAACTTTATTACAAATATATTATTTGCAAAAAATTTATATATTAGAAAAATTAATAATATAATTTTAATATTAGTTAACAAATTAATTAAGTATACAATCTATATTGTAACTACTAAAAAATTTAATACAAAAAATTTTGCAAAATTTTTATAAAAAGAGTTTGTATACTATTATAAAATAATACGTAATATTATTTTTAATAAAGATTTGCTTTTTATAAGTTATTTTTAATTAATATTATATTAATATCTAAATACAAAATATTAATTTAATATTATATTTTATTTGCAAATTAATAATTAAACAAAAAAATAAAACTAAATCTTAAAATATTATTTGCGTATTTACTATAATTATAAATAGAATAATTAATTAAAGTTGTTATCTATAATTGTATTTGCATATAATAATAGTATTTACTTAAATATTAAAAAAGCTTTTTACAAACTATTAATAAACTATATTGCAAATTTCGCAAATATATCTATAAATAAACTTTTAACAAAAAAAATACTTTTAGTTACAAAACAAACAAAATAATTACAAAATACTAGAAAAGATTTAAAAGAGCTATAAATAGCGATTTCGAAGCAATAAACAAAAAGCTACAATAAGAATTATAAATTAATAAACTTTTAAATAGACAATAAAATACTATTGCAAAGTATTAATATATATATATTGTAATTTAAAAAAAAGATTAATTATTATTAACTAGAATTCTTTACTATTCTAATTAAAAAAAATAAACAAATATATTAATTAAATCTATTTATAAAATATAAAACAATTTATACTATCTTTTATATTTTATTACTTAAATTTTAATATTTGCAAAATAAAGATTTAAAGTCGAAATTAATTTTTATTAAAAAAGAAAAAAAATAAGATATAAATAAAGTACTAAATAAACAAATTAAAAATAATATATTTAAGTACTTAATTAAATAACTTGATGCAATTTTGTAAAAAAAAATATAAAAGTCTTTAAAGTATCTCGAAAACGCAATAAACAAAATTTAAAAATTTAAAAAAAAACAAAAGAAATACAATATAATTGCGAAGATATTAAAGAAAAAAAAATAAAAAAAACAAGTAATTAACAAATTAAAAAAGCAAAAACAATTATATAAAAATAAGTAAAGCAAAAAGTTAAATTAAAGTTCGAAAATTATATTTTTAAAAACTACAAAAACTTTTATAATAACGCAAAAATCTAAAAACAAATCTAGATATATAAAAACACAATTATATATATATATTTATACAAACTATTTTTCGCTATCTTAAAGATAGCAAACAAAATATATTTTAATTGCAATTATTATAAATAAAACAATTATTACTATAAGCAAAGCTAGTATATATTAACTTTATATACTATAAACTTCGCAATATAACTTATTATAACAAAACAACTTGCAAGTTCTAGTACAAAAATCTTTATTAAAAAATAAATAATTAGAGTTAAGAATTACAATATAATAACAAACAATTTAAAAAAAACAAAAAAAAATTGTTAGTAACAACAATTGTAATTGTGCAAATTAATTTAATATCTTTTTTAAAATTTGTATATTATATTTATTATATTATATATAATAATTTACTTTTAATTAAAAAGTATTAACAATAATAAAAAAAATTATTATAATAACAATAACAAAGCAAATATATTAAACAAAAAAAAACGCAATAATAATAATAAGATTTAATTTGCAAAAATATTTTGCTACAAAACAACAAAAGTATTTAATAATACAATTTGTTATTAAAAAATATATAACAAAAAGATTTTGTTTAAAAACAAATACGCAACAATAATATTAAACAACTATTATATATTATTAATTCTATTTTTAATTTTTTTAATTTGCAAATATATTTTATATTGCAATTAAAAAACAAATTAAAAAGAGCAAAAAATATAAACAAAATTATAACAAACAAAAAAGAAATTAAAAAATTAAAAAAGATTAAAATTAAAATAAAAAAAATTAAAATTAAAGTAAAAAAAACAAAAATAAATATAAAAGTAGATGCAAAAACAAATATAACAACAAGAACAATAACAATAACAAGAACAAAAAAAAAATCTATTAAGATTGCGCAAATAGTTTATTTGTATATATATTAATTTTGCTCTTAAAACAATGTTAATACTATTAAATTACTTATTATTGTTTAATAACTTGTAAAAATACTAGTAATACTTTATATAATAAAAAGTTAATTAATTTTTTAAATTAATTTTGCAATTATCTTTGTTGCAATTAGAATTAAAACAAAGTTGTTTTTTGTATAATATACAAATAAATTTAATACTTATATATTAATTGCAATAAACAAATAAAATACTAAAGAATAAATATTTACAATTATATTTATAAAGTTGCAACATTTATTTGCAAAACAAATAAAAATTATTATTATTATTGCAAAACAAGTTTAAAGATTACAATATTAATTGTATTAATTTAAATTAAATATTACAATAATTAAATATCTTTATAGTTTATAAATAAATACAAAAATAAAAACAATTATATTTACAAAATTATTCTACAAAGTAATATAAAAAGCAAGAAAGCAAGATAATAATAATAATATTTATATTATTATATTGCGTTTAAAAACAATAACAATATATCTATATACTATAAAGAGAAATAAATTATTGCTATCTATTTAATATTTGTCAAAAGCAATTTTATTAAGAAGATAAATCTACAATTATTAAAATAAACAAAAGTAATAATTATAAATATATTATTACAAATAGTTATTGCTTTTTTATTATTTACAAAATATAAAAAATTATTTTCAATATTTGTTTCTATCTTATTGCAAAATAATTGCAAAATAGAATTTTATATATTTACAAAATTGTATATCAATCTTATAAATATATTGTTGCAAATATTTATTGCTTTCTTATTATCTATAAAGTGCAAAAAATTATTTTAAATATTTGCTTTTATTTATTGTTATTAAAGAACAAATAATTGCAAAATAAGACTTTGCGTGTCTATATTACAATATACGCAATTTTGTAAATATTGTTACAATAACAATTTAAAAATTATATTGCAACTAGAATTAATAATATAGATTTTAAAAACTAAAATTCTAAAAGAGAATATAATTATAAAGTATATTTTGCAATATTAGATTTGTTTCGCAATAATATATTTAATATATATTAATACGTATTTAACAAAGAGTTGTACAAACTAGATTTAAGCAAAACTAGTATTAAGTTAACAAATACTATTTGCGCATTGTCTTCTCTTAATAGCAAACGAGAAAGCATCTTATAGAGAGCAAGATTTTCCTCGCATTTGCACGAATACTACTATTACTATTATACATGCTATCTAACTTGACTCGCTTAACTACGCAGCTCTATCCAAAGAGATAGTAACTACTTTACAAATTGTTATAAAATTAATTAATTTTTTTAAAGTTTTAAAACAATATTATAAAAATAAAAATAATAAGAATTAATAATCTTAATAATAATATAAAGTTTATAGAATTAAATTAAAATTAATTTTAATATAGCAAAAATAAATAGTAAATTTCTGGTAATCTAGTAATATAATTATAGTTTTTAATATATTTAAATTATATATTTTAATAATTATATTATAATAAAAAAAAAATTATAATAATTATTATAACTTGAAAATCAAATTTTTAACAAAAAATATTAATGATTCTTTTTTTATTAAAGATATTTTTGTTAATATTAAATAAAAAATTGTTAAAGAAATTAAATACTATAAGAAGTATTCTTTTTAAAAAAAGATTGCACAATTAATACAATTAATATTTATAATTCTAAAAATAATATTTTTGCAAAAGAAATTTTATTTAAAGATAAAAATATTAAGTTTAAATTTATTTGCAAAAAGTTTAATAAATAATTTAATAATAAATTAATTAACAAAGTTTATATTGTTTAAATTATATATATTTTTAGACTAATTATATTAGATTATATTATTAAGTTTAAATTAAATATTTAATTTAAATTAAATTAATTTAATTTTAAAAGTTAAAATAAAAAAGTTAATTTAATTTCTAATATTAAAATTAATTATTCGAATTAAATTGCAAACTTAAAATCGAAAATTAATTCCAAAAATTAATTTAAATTGTTAAGACTTAGTATTAGTATAAAGAAATTCTAAAATAAATAATAGAAAGTTATATTTTATTCTATAATCTTTTAATAATAAATTATCTAATAATATATTAAGATAATATATTTAAGTTATTTAGAGTTAAAATTTAAAAAAAATTAATTTAATTATATTCTAAAAGAGATTTAAACTTTCGATACAATATAAATATTAAATAGACTAATATTATTTATAGCTAGCTTAATATTAATATTGCAATATATTTTTAAATTTAACAACAATTATTAACAATTATATTGCTCTAATTACTAATCTATTAAAACTTATTATTTAAATCTATTCTATCTATTTATATATAAAGAAATAATATTTAAACAATAATATAATTATTAAAATATTAAATATATACTTTTAATATATTATTAAGAATTAAAGTTTTTAAATTAAGTAAAATTAAATAAAATTATATATAAGTTGCAATTCTAATATTTATTTTAATTGTAATTTTATAATATAGAAGAATAATAAAATAGAGTATATAATATAGTAATATATTATAATAATATATTATAATTGTTCTTATAATAATAAATTCTCTAGACTATATATAAAAAGTTATTAGTTTAAAATCTTAATAATTTTATCTATTTTACTATTATTTTAAATAGTTTAATTTAATTTATTCTTTATTCTTTATTTTCTTATTATTCTTGTTATTATTATTTTTATTTATTCTATTGTTATTATTTTTATTGTTCTTGCTTTTATTATTTTTTTGTTATTCTTATTATTTGTTGGTAGATAGTAGTTATAATTTAGCTTTTTTATATTATTTTAAATCTTATATCAAGTCTTTTGCTTATAATTATTCTTTTTAATTATATTATTAAAATTCCCTATCTTAAAAATAATAAAATATATAATATTTCTCTTCTTTATATTATTTAAGTTTGCAAATTCTTTGATTAAAATATATAACAATTTTATAAAATTGTTATTATTAGTTCTTTTTTAGTTATTTAAGTTATTATAAAAAATAATTTGTTATTAAATAGTTTTTACAATCGATTTTATATAGATTGAAAAACTTTTATTAATATTAAGTTTATAGTTAATATTTAATTATAATATTATTTAACTTAAATATAAAGTACAAATAATATATTTAAATAATATATATTTTGTTAGAAAATAATTCTATTATTATATTTTTATTTTTAAGTAGATTTTGTATCTTTTAAATAATTTTAAGTTAATTTGTTTTTTTAATTGCAATTCTTTTTTTTTGCTTTTTTTTTAAGTTTATTCTTAAAGTATTTTGCTATAAAATTATTAATATTGTATACTTTATTATATTATTTAAATATATTATTATAAAGATTTTAATAAATTTGATATTTTTTAATTTTAATTTTAATATTTTTCTCTATATATTTATAATTCGATATAGAGATATATATTTAAATCGTTGTTTTATACAATTTTTTTAATCGAATTAAAATAGTCTTGCAATTATTGCTCTATTTTTAATATAATTTCTTTTTATTATTATTTTATTTTTATATACAATTGCAATTTGCAATATTTTTTAAATAAATTAATAGCGTTTCTATTATTTGTATATATATTTAGCTTATTTAATAAATAATATATAGAAATAATATAATTATATAGCAACTTAGAAATTTCTTACAATATCTAGTAGAATGCAACAAAATTTAAAAAGTAGAAAGTTCGAAAAACTTAATAGAATTGTAAATTATATATTAACAAATAGTTTTATTAAAATAAAATAAAAAATATATATATTAGAATTAGAATTAATATTTATTTACTAATACTTACTTCAAACTTTTATTAATACAAGATTATTATTTTTTAATATTAATATATATTTAATCTTATTAATATATTACGCAAGTTTATATTTGTTAATTGCTTTATTATTTATATTGTAATCGAGTAACTAGATAATATTAGACTATAAACTTGAAAATATTTATTATTAATATTAGCAATCTATTTGCAATATATATGCAATCTCTTTTACTTAAATCTTAGAATCTTATATTGACAATTCCGGAATCTCTGCTCAGAAAATATCTGTTGCGAATTCTGCTAATTTAACTATTAGTTAGTAGAGAATATATTTAGCAGCAAAAGTCTTAATACTTGCTTGATAGAAATTCAATTTTAATATTCGAGATACGCACAAACTTCTGCAATACTTTGTTTATATCTTTATGTATTACTTGTTTATATTATAGTAATTTGTATAGTAGAATCGAACAATTTGTAAGATTTCTACGCGCAAGTTATATATCGACAAGAATATCTTTTGTTGTGTGCATAGTAGTTGTAAATTGCGCTTGTAAATTATATTTATAGATTGTATTTGTAGATTGCGCTTGTAAAACTTAACAATATATAAGATTAAATCTTAACAAAGCGCATATTAATTATAGGTCTACAATTTCTATTAATTGTAGTTTAATTCTGCTCTTAATTATATAAAGCGAGTATATTAATATATTAGCTAATTTGACTATTAGCTACTAATAGTACTATTAACAAAAGTTTCAAAATTGTCGATATAGTTACTTAATATATTATTAGATTGTATAATATAGTTTATATATATATTGCAATAAATCTTTGTTATTATAATTATCTATTAACTAGAATTCTATACCTATCTTCTTATATTAGAATAAAGACAAAACTTTAGTTATAATAACAAATATTAGAACAACAAATTATTAATATATTTTTAAAAATAGTCTTAAAAACTTAAAAACTTAAAAACTTAAAAACTTAAAAACTTAAAAACTTAAAAATACAAAAAAAGAAATATAAAAGACAAATTAATTTTAACAAATTACTAAAATTAAAAACTTTAAAAATTAGAAACACAAAATTAATAACTTAGAAATCAAAATATTATTAAATTAAAAAGCAAAAAAAGAAGAAACAAAATTAAACAATTAAAAATAGCAATAAGAATTGTAAATTTAAAAATTAAAATATTTTATTAAAATTTTAACTAATATCTATTGTTAAAACAATAAACTGTTTGCTAATTATAGTAATATTATTAAAAAAAAGTCTTGCAACAATATTATTAATTTATTTGCTTAAAAACAAAAATATTATTTAAATTCTCTTCTTAATAGAGATTAAAGCAAATCTTTAATACAAAAATATTTGTTAATAATAAATCGACAATTAACTAAAAGAAACAATAGATCAAAAATATTTATTTATAAATAATCAAAAAAAGAAAAAAGCAATAAAAAAGAAAAGAGCGTAAAGTTAAAGAAAAAAAACAAAATCTTTTTTTAATATTTTTGCAAAGAAAAAAAAAAGATTTGCAAATTAAAAATATTATTATTTAAATTAACTATTATTACTAAATTTTTTAATCTAGTAGTTCTTATTTTTACTACTTATTATTAAGCTATTCTTTTAAAAATAATATCTTAAAACAATAAAAAGATTGCAAAACTCTTTTTTGATATATCTATATTAATAATAAATTTACTTAATAATTTTATAAATATTGTAGAATTCTATTACTATATAGTTTTTATATTTTTCTTAGAAATATTAAAAGTATTGTACTTTAATAAATTTAATATTATTAATTTTCTAAATTAATTCTTAAATATTTGTAATAAATATAAAGTTATCTTTTAGCACAAAATTATTAAGTTGTCTCGATATTGCAATAAACTTATAGAAAGCTTTATTAAATTTATTGTTGTCTAAATAAATAAAAAATAATTTGAAATAATAAATAAGTTAAAAAAGAAATATAGAAATTTAAACTTAAATTAGAAAATAAATTTTTGTACTTTTCTAAAATCTTTAATAGATATATTAAAAGCAAAATTAAATAATATTTGTAAATATAATTAACAATTTAAAGTTATTTTCTCGAAGCTTATTAAACTTAATAAAGTTAATAAATATATTAGATTCTTATAATATTTAAAGAATCTATTTTGCAATATTTGTACTAAGATAATACAAAAGTATAAATTAATTTAAACAATACAATAGTTATAATATTTAAATTGTTATATAAGACAATTATAAAACTAATCGAAAATGAGACAACTATATAAGAAATAAATATTAATAACAATTAAATTGTTTAACAAATTGCAAATATTAATATAAGTAAATTAATAAATATAATAAGCAAAAAGCAAAATCTAGTAAAGAAGAAAGTTATATTAAAAATAATTTTTGCTTCTCTAGTATTGTTAACAATTGCAATTAAAAATACAAAATTTATCAAAATACTAAATATCTTAATACAAGCTTTTAAAGATTTTAAAATTAACAATATTTAGAAAATAATATAAAGTAAAATTTATTAGATAATTTAACAAGCAATAACAATACAATTATAAAAGATTTTGTATATTGTATTTTCTTAAATTTCGATAACAATTTAAAATTTATTTTAAAGAATAATTTATATCTATTAAAAATTTGCTCTTAATCTTAAGTACAATCAATCTCAATTAAAATTAAATAAATATTTGTTCTATTGTAATTTGTATAAATAATAGATTTGTCTAAAATCAATAGTTTTAATAACAAATAAAAAAAAAAAAAAAAATAATAATAGGATTTGCTATTAATTTAACAATTTTAAGAACAAAGAAATAAAGTTGTCTCTTAACAATACAAAGATTAAAAAAAAGATTATAAGAATTTGTTTTTAATAAAAAGTGTAAAATTGTATTCGAAATCTTGTAATTACAATAGTAGCAATAAGATTAAATATTAATTTTTTGTTAAAAGATAAAATAACCAATAAATTAAATTAAACAATAGTAAAAATTCGAAAAGCTTAATTAAAATATAATTCTTTTAAATAATAAATATTCTAAAAGTTCTTAACAAAACAACTAAAAAAAAAAAAAAATTTTTTTAGAAAGAAAGAGAGATTTCCAAAAATTAAAAATATTAAATTTAGAAATTATCTAAAGATAACAAAAATCTTAAATAAAGAAATATATATATAAAAAAAGAGTAGTAGAAACAAAAGTAAAAAACATTATAATAAAGAAAGTTCTCGCAATAATTAGTTCTAATTTAAGAATTATTAAATATTAGAAAAGTAAATTTAAAAAGAAGTAAAAAACTTCTATAAACTATCTACAATAAACAAAATATTAAAAAAAAATACTATAGACTATAAAGAATTAAGCTAATTTTAGAACTCTAACTTAAAAGATTTTTATCTTAAAAATTAAAATAAAATTAATAATTTTTTTAGATCTTTGTTCTAATTTAAATTGTTCTTTCTTTTGTTTTTTTTCTAATAAGAAGTTTAATACTATAGTAATTAGAAGAAAGTTTTAGAAGTTTATAAAAAGAAAGAAAGATATAATTATTATTGTAAAATTAACTAGCATTAAATCTATTAGAATTGTTTATTTTGAAAATATTGTTGCAAGAGTAAAATCTCTTTAAATTTTATATTTTGTTGTTTGCTTTATTGTATAAATATAATTAAAAAATATAAAATTTAAAGCAATATTTAATAGTAATACAAAAATTAATTGTATTAGCAAAAATCTTGCGAATAGAATTAATTTAAAAATTGAACAAGATATTTCTATCTTATTAATAGAAATTACAAGAGCACATATTTGTTTCGAAAAAATAATAGAAAACGCAAAGATATTAATTAAGAAAGTAATAATTTATATTTTTATCTTTATTGTTTTTCGAGTTAATTACAAAATTCTATTAGATTAATCTTTTTAATAAAGTACTTTAATAAGCTTTGTAAATATAAACAATAACTCTTTAAAATTAATAATTAATTCTAGAAATAAAACAAAATATATTAATATTTTAGAAATACTTGCTAATTACTTTAGTAACAAGAATAAAAATATTATATTTTTAGAGAAATCTTTAAATCTTTAGATAATTGTTTGATTAATATAATTGTTTAACTTTGCGAATTCAATTGCAAAAGATCTTTAAAAGTAAAAGTTAAAATTATTATAATAATAATATTGCAAAATAGAATAAAAAGAAAAAAATTAATTAAAATTCCGATTAATTAAAGCAAACAAACAATATTAGTGTCTATTTGTCTATTAATATAATTAATTAGAATTAAGTAAATATTTAAATTAATACTATATTTCGAATATCTTTAGAATTATTAATAATTCGAACTATTTAATTATATATTATAAAAGAAACTTTTATTATTTAATTATCTAGAAAATTCGATATTCTTTGTAAATCTTTTATTATATTGTATTCTTTTATTTGAATAAATACAATATATAAGCAAAAGATTTAAAAAACAAACTTAATAAATACAAGCAATTCAAATAATTCTATTCTAGACAAGTATTTAAACTAGAAAAAAATATTAGATTTATTAATTATTAAGAATTTCTAGAAGAAAATTAACCAAAATAGATTGATTGTATTAAGTCGATTAGTTAATTTAAATCTTAACAATTCGAATTAATTCGACTCGAAAGTCTTAACAAATCGATTTCTAAAATTAAAATTAGAAACTAAACTAAATTAAATCGATTTCTAGAATTAAAATCAAAAACTAATTTAAAAAAATCGATTTAAATTATTAAAAAATAAAGTTATTTAGTTGCAAATTTAATAAATATAAATTAGATTTTAAATCTTATTATTTTTTTATCTAAATATTCTATAATAATACAATAAAATAATATATATAAATTATTTAATATTTATATAGTAAATAGATTACAACTATTATAGTCTCTCGATTAACTTTAATTTTATATTTTATCGAAAAGTATATAATAATATATTTAGATAATATACTTAAACTTACTAATACTATTAACTAGTTTAAAATCTCTATAATTTTGTAATTAACTTTATTTTTAGTATTATTATTATTGTTTTTGCTTTTATTATTATTATTATTATCTTTATACTTTGTATCTCTATATTTATTATCTATTATTTTTATATTATTATTTGTCTTTTTTTATTTTATTTTTACTCTATTATTATTAATTTTAATTAAATCTTCAAAATTGCTATTTATTAATTTTAAAAGATTAAATATTTTGCAATCTATAGTATTTTTATTGCTTGCAAAAGTAATTTTAAGTTTTTCAAATTTGTTAATTGTATCTAGATTGTATACTTTCTTTAATTTACTAAATTCTTTATAATATAAAATATATTGTTAAATTATTTCGATAATTAATATTATATATTTAATTAGTTTTCGCTTAATTCGAATTAATTAAAATTAAGCTAATATATAGATTAGTTATTTTACTTATATTAAACTTTATATATATTTAAATATTAAAATATTGTATTGTATTTATATCTTTACTCTCTAAAATTATTTGTATAGCAATTGTATTAATTTTAATTTGTTTTACAATATTTTTGTTTTAAATCTTCTTTATTAGTTTAATTTCAAAGTATTGCGCTATAATATAATTAGCTCTTTAAATATATATATATTATTTAAATATATTACTATATAGTTTTTTTTTCTACTTTTTTATTTGTTATTATATTTTTAATATTCTCTTCTATATTAATTTAGATTTGTCTAGAGATTTTCTTAAAAACAATTATTGTTTACAATTTAATTAAACATTTGTAAAGTATTATATAATTAATATTTTGTTTTTTCTAAAGTAGCTTTTTATCTTTAATTTATATTGTAGCACAATTTCTATTAACAATAGTTTAAAAAAAAATTAATAAAAAAATATTTTGCATTTTAAATTAGTCTTAAAGATAATATATATAAATTATATAAAGCAAATCTCTTATTTAATAATATAGTATTAACTATTTAACAATATTCGAATATCTAAATAAGAAGAAATTTAATTTTAAAAAATTTAATTTTTTAATTAGTTTTAATAATAATATATATAAGTAATACAAAATAAACTTATATACTAACTATATAAATTAAAGCAATAAAAAATATTAAATATATCAATTAATATATAATATTTAAACAAAAAAGTTGTTGCAATTATAAGATAAACTTATATATTTAATATTAGAATTAAACTTTATATATTACTTTTATGTAATATTATTATAACTAAAAATTATTATATCTATTATATTAATTATTGTATAATATATACTCTTTAACTATTAAAATTAAATACAAATATATATATCTATTATATATTATTTTATTATATTATTTATTAAATACTTAATTGCAAGATTTGTTGATTTTTGTTTTTTATATTATTAATTCTTTTATTTAGTATTAATAGATTAATTGTCGAGTCGGATTTCGGTTTTAACTATTAAAATTAATCTGATTCGACAATTTCAACTCTAGAAATCGATTCGAAATCCGAGTCGATTTCTATTATTTTGAAATCGACTCGACTTGATTTAAGTCAATATTCGATTTCAACACTAGAAATCGAATCAAATTGTTAAGAAATCGAAAATAACGTTATTATATTAAGAATTACTAATTTTAGAATAAAATATTTTATTAATAATATGCAATATTTGCATCTATAGACTCTATAGATCTTATAGATGCAATTTATTAATAAAATATATTATTTGCATCTATAGACTCTATAGAATCTATAGAAGAAATTTAATTATTTTCTTCGTAAAAAGTAGTAATATATTACTATAATATATTATCTTATTATAATTAAATTATTAAATATTATTAAATATATATAAACTATATATTAATTATTAATAATAATAATATAATTATTTAAATAGTCTTGGCAATTTAGATCAATTTTTCAGATCGAATTTCGATTTCAACTCTAGGAATCGACTCGATTCGACTCGGTTTTCGATTCTAACTTTAGGAATCGATCTTTCAAGACTCTTAAAAAAAAATCGAATTATTAAGATTCGAGTCAATTAATCGACTCTAACTCGATTAATTAATCTAACGCAATCAGTCTAAATATTAACAATTTTTAACTTAACAATATATTTTACTTTAAACTACTAATAACTCGAATTAAACATTTTTATATATTCGAGTAATATATTTAATATATTGCGTATTACTAATATATTTAATTGAGTTTATAAAATAATAAACAAAGAATTGCAAGAAAATATAGCAATATAAATTAATTGTAATAAAGAAAAAAAATTGATTTAGATAGCTTCTAATATACAAAAGATAATATAAAGAGATAATATATTAAACTATTATTACTTAAGTATTTATAATATAGCAAAAGCGCAAATAGAAATTTAAAACAATAGCTCTACATAAAATTCACAAATATTAGAAAACTAATAATTTGTTAATTTCGAAAATATTTTTTCCATAATTAATTTAAGAAATCTTGCAAAATAAAGCTATTAACAAAGAAAATAATAAAAAATATTAAATTTAGATATTAATCTTGTTAGTTCTTTAAAAAACTATTAAAAATTTTATAATTAATTTTTTCTCTAGTAAGTATATTATTTATTTATATTACTATTATTTCTATATAATATATATTAATATTTTGCTTTATATAATTAGTAAACTAATTGTTCGATTGAATTTCGATTCTAACTATTAAAATTAATTCGATTCGACAGTTTTATTATTAGAAATTGATTCGAAATTTAATTTAATATATACTAATTTAAAATTAACTTAATTCGATTTAAGTTAATATTTAATTTTAATATTAAAAATTAAATCAAATTGTTAAGAAATCGAAAATAATATTATTATATTAAAAGTTACTATTTTAAGATATATATAATTATAATATATTATAGAAATTGTAATTTTCTATATTATTAGATTATAATTATTTATTAGTATAAAATCTTGCTTGATTTATTTTATACTTGTATTACTCTTTTGTACTATTATTTTATATTAAATTTTTTTCTTTAAACTATTTAAAGATATTGTTTATACTATTCTCGATTACAAAATATCTAGTTCTTTAAAAATTTCTAGTTAATAGCTGTCTTTTAAGAATTAATTTAGTAGATATATTTTTTGCAATTTGCTATCTAGTATTTTATGTTCTAATTAATTTGCAAATTAATTTAATTGAAATTTTAATTATATATTTAATACTAGAAAAAAAGAACTTTAAGAAGTATCGAATAAAATTTTGAGTAATTTTTTATTACTTAAACTAAAAGAGAAAAACAAATATATCGAATAAAATACAAATACTAAAATTTAATTTCAAAAATAGTAATTATATACTATAACTAATAAAAGTATCTTGTATAAGACTTAAAATAGACTTGTTTATTTATATTAAATTAAAAAAATTAATACTAAAATACAATCTAAACTTTAAAACTAATATATCTAATATATCTAAATAGTCTTAATTATTAATAACTTGTTAAAAATTGTTTGCAAAAGTTATAAAAAAATATTAAATTATTCTATTGTATACAATTATTCAAATATATTAAATATAAAAAAATATATTTTATTTGTATTTTATTTAAAACAAAAAAAATCTCGATTACAATTAGTAATTAATCTAGTCTTTACTTATTTAAATATTGTTAATAATATAAATATATAATACAAAACTAATATATTAATAGAAGAAAAGTTATATTAATCTATTATTCTTGAGTTAAAATAATTAAGAAAATTAACTATACAAAATATTTGTTAATTTAAATTTACTCTTTTGAACTATCAATAATTTAAACTTTTAGAAATTACTAGAAATATTTCGATTAAATCTAGTATATTTAGATTGTATTAAACCATCGAAATTAAATTTTATAGATTTTAATTAAATTTATAACAAAAGTAAATTAGATTTAAAAGAATCTTAATATATTTCTATTATTTTAAATATATAATCTAGATCTTAAAAAGTTGTCTATCTTAAAATATTAATATATTAAATCGATATTATATTTTAATATTGCAAATATTTTATTAAATTTACTTCTCTTAATATCGACTATATAGATCGATAATTAATATTAGAATTTATAAAAATCTTAAAAAAATTGAAAATTAAGAACAAACTTTTTAAAGTTGTTATTAATTATACAAGTAATAACAATATTTTTAAAATCAAACTTAACAAAGTTTTGAATCGACAAAAATCTTAATAAAATAGATAATAGAATTCTATTTTTTATTTAATATATATTATTAATTTAATAACTTAAGACTTTATTAAAACTCTTAGATTAGAAATAATTGTTAATAATTTATTTTTTAGTTAGAGAATAAACAAGTTTAGAATATTGTAAAAAATACAGATTTATTTATTATAATTAAGAAAATATTTATTTATATAATAATACAAAGAAATAATATATTTGCTAAATCTTATTTAGATTTGCGCTTTTATTATTACTATTAATAGTTTGTTTTAGTACTTACTTTGTTTTCGAATCTTTTAAAAACAAAAAATTAAAAAATCTCGAAAACTAATACAAAATATTTGTATTTGTTAAAATTCTATTTTTTTAATACTTTGTTGTATATATTTACTACGCAATTATATTAATTTTTAAATAAAGAAATATTTAGAAAATCAAAAAATTCAGTATATTTAATTAGATAAAAACAAATAACAATCGATTTAATTGCTTAATAATATATTAAATTTTTTCTATAAATATATTCTTATAGTTTTTCGAACAACTAATATTAACATTTATTTAAAATTTTAAGCATTAAATATAGTATTTAATTATTTTAATTATTTAAAGAAAATTATAACAAATTATAGTTATTTTTTAAGAAAAATTATATAAAAGTTTGTAAAAAAGCTTTAACAAAACTTGTTAAATATTATTTAAATACAAAAAAACTTAATAAAATATTATATAATTTTGTTAATATTTTAAATTCTATATAGAAATTAAGTTTTTACAAAATATAAAACAAAAAAAATAACAATAATTTTGTAAACTATAAGATAAAATATTAAATAAAATTGAAAATCTATTTTTGATATTATTATAACTTAGTTGCTACTTTAAGAATAGAAATATAAAGAGCAAATATTGTTAAAAAGATAATACAATATAATAATATATTTAATTTTTAGTTAATTTTTTTTCTAGTTTAACGCAAATATTGTAAGATTTTTACTTCGACAATTTTAATACTTTTGTTCGACTTAAAATAAAGACAATTAATATCTTTATACTAATATTATAGAAAATAAAATATTTAATATAGAAATATTAAAAAGATAATACTTTAAACTATTTTAAATTAATATAAATAGTTAGAGATATATTTTTTTGTTTAGTATTATTAGTAGATATTAAACAAACTTTTAGTTTTGTTTATAAAATATATTAATAGAATTAATCTTAAATAAGTTTGCAAACAATTAAGTTAATTATAATAATTAAATATTATAATTATACTATAAATTGAAAATTGAAAAAGACTATTGTTAAATTGTAGAATATATATTGTAAAATACAAAATAATAATTAGCAAATTAATAAAAGTAAGAATTTTTTTTAAATAAAGTTTAAGATTGTTTTAATTAAAATTTATTTATAACTAGATTATTGTATAGAAGATTTTATATTTATAATATTATTATAAATAAACAAATATTATTAGCAATAATGTAGATAGATAATATATTTAAAATAACTAGATACTTAATATTGTATTAAATTAATATATTTAACTTTTTAAGAATTATATTATCTCTAATTTTAATATATATTTAAATATAATAAGATTAAATAATTAAGTCTCGATAACTTAGTAATAGTATATTTAGTTTCTTAAAATAATAACGCGCAATCTATAATATTATTTAAGATAGCATTATAATACTATCTAAAATTATATTATAAATTGTATATTATTAGTATAAGAAATTAAAAAAATAGAAATTTAAATTTTTCTTAAAATACAATAATTTTCTTTTTATACAATTTTTTATAAAATTATATAGAACAAGATTGTTAAGCTCTTTAATTAGAGAAGTTAAATTAATAATTTAACTCTAATTATTTAGATTATTTAAATATATAAATATAATATACTTTTTAATTAATATATTTAATAGAAAAGAATACATAAAATATATGTAGCAAAACAATATATTTAATAGATAATATAACAAAACAATATAAATAATAAAGTATAATAAGTAGAATAATTTAAATTTTTAATTTTTTGCTAACTATTTTCAATTTTAATATAACAAAGATATTTAAATATTAATTTTATTACTATTTACTATAGTAAAGTTTCAGATTTTGTATTAATTG
>JAABUW010002255.1_pt1 | contig 29800 bp, 30 predicted proteins | sample 5560081 | NCBI WGS metagenome assembly JAABUW01 (sample SAMN10711882, study PRJNA513363) | rock metagenome | isolation source: Antarctica rocks | place: Antarctica: Victoria Land, Knobhead sud | reverse complement strand
GTGATCCGCAGGTCTGGGCGGGCCAGGGCCAGCGCAATGCCGGGAAGGCCAGCACCGCTGCCCACGTCGATCAACTCGGCACCAGCAGGGATCAGCTCGCCGATGACAGCACAGTTCAGCAGGTGCCGATCCCACAGCCGCGGCACTTCGCGTGGACCGATCAGGCCGCGTTCCACGCCGATGCTCGCCAGGACGGCGACGTACTCCGAAGCGATGGGTAATCTGGCTCCGAAGACAGCGGCCGCCGCCGGCGGGCTCGGCGGAGCGCTGGCGTCCCCGGCAAGCACGCCGGTCAGGACTCGGGGAGTACGACGACGCGCCGGTCCGGCTCCTCGCCTTCGGACTCGCTGCGAACGCCGTCTATCTCGGCGAGGGCGTCGTGGACGACCTTGCGTTCGAAGGGATTCATCGGCTCCAAGGTGACTGCGTCGCCCGAGCTGGCGACCCGCTCCGCCGCGCGCCGGGCGGTCGCCACGAGCTCCACCCGGCGCTGGGCGCGGTAGCCGCCGACATCGAGCATCAGCCGGCTGCGAACCCCAGTCTGGCTGACCACCGCCAGTCGGGTCAGCTCCTGCAAGGCGTCGAGCGTCACTCCCCGCGGCCCGATCAGCGCACCCAGGTTGTCGCCGACGATGGCGACCGCCGCCCGGTCCCCCTCCACATCCATGTCGATATCGCCGTCGAAATCGATGATGTCGAGGAGGTGTTCCAGGTAGTCGCCGGCCACGTCGCCTTCCCGAACGAGCAGGTCGGCGGCCGAGAGCTTGGGTGGTGCCGACCCGGTCGGCGTGGCCTGGATCGGTTGCGACGGTTCAGGCGTCGCCTCGGGGTCGAGCGTTGTGGCGGGTTCGGTTTCGGCGGTCACACGGGCTCCAGAGGCGTTGGGATGGGACCGGGCTTCAGCGCCGTCCACCCCGGCGTTTGGTGCTCTTGGTGGGCGGTCGAGAGCCGGATTTCGCAGAGCCTGGCTTGGGCTTGCCGACCGGCTGCATGGCCGTGGCGCCACGCGACGGCGGGGGCGCATCAGGCGGGGCTGCGGGAGTCGTTAAGACGGCGTCGGCCGGCTCTACGGCGACCGGCGAGATAACTGTCCGCTTCGGTGCCTGCGGGCGGGCCCCCGGCCGGGGCGGTACCACCTTGATCTCTGGGGCAGTGGTGGCGGCCGCCGCTGCCGCGGCGCCCGGCTGCGGCATTCTCCGGAGCACGTAGAACTGCTGGCCCATGGACCAGATGTTCGTCGTACACCAGTAAAGGACCACGCCGAGCGGGAACAGTGATCCGGAGACCAGTAAAGACACCGGAATGCCGTACAGCATGACCCGCTGGATCATGGCCTGCTGCGGATCGGTGGGTGTACCGCTGGCGGCCTGCTTCGCCATCAGTTGACGCTGGGTGATGTAGGTCGTGACGACCATGATGGCGATCAGCACGATGGCAACGATCTTCACCGTGGAGGCGTTGGCGTGCAGTTTGGCCAGCGTTTGGGCCGACGAGGACAAATGGGCCGAGATGGGCGCTCCGAATATCTTGGCGCGGGCGGCGCCGTCGAATTCTTGGGCGGTCCAGGAATACAGCGTCTTGGCGGCCTGGGTGCGCTCCTGCGTCGGATCCAGTCGCTTGAGCACATGGTAAAGCGAAAGAAACACCGGCGCCTGCAGGAAGATCGGCAAACAGCCGGCGACCGGATTTGCCCCATTCTCCTTGTACAACGCCATCATTTCGCGTTGCAGGGTTTCCTTGTCGCCCTTGTGCTTGGTCTGCAGGGCCTTGAGCTTCGGCTGCAGCTCCTGCATCTTGCGCTGTGAGTGGATCTGCTTGACGAACAGCGGAAACAGCAGCAGCCGGATAGTGATCACCAGAAAGATGATCGAAAGCACCCAAGAGATGTCGGTGCTCTTGCCCAATGGTAGTGACCACAGGTCGTGCCAGCGCAGCAGCACCCACGAGATGGCGGTGTAAAGGAAGTCCAGATGGATTCTCAACGAGCGTCTCCTGATGGCGGTGCCGCCCACTGTACGGACGGCCGAGCCGTCCTGTTGGCTCTGCGCGGCGGGACCGGCTGGTAGCCGCCCGGGTGGAAGGGGTGGCAGCGCAGCACCCGCCACACCCCGAGCAGCGCCCCGACCGCGATCCCGCGCTCTCGAACGGCCTGAACTGCGTAGGCACTGCAGGTCGGCTGGAAACGGCAGCGCGCCGGCAGCACCGGGCTCAGCCAGCGGCGGTAGGCCAGCACCGGCCACAGCACGATCTCGGCCAGCCGGGTGCCGGCCGGCGCCTCCACCGGTGGGCCGGCGTCAGCCGTCATCCGCACCAGCCCAGCAATCGGTCCAACCCCGCGTCGAGGTCCCCGGCCAGGGCAGAAGCGCTGCGGGTGGCCGCCATGGGCAGCGCGCGGACAACAACCCTCGACCCCAGCGGCAGCCGGTCCAGCCGGTCCCTCATGAGATGGCGGAGCCGGCGTGCCGTCCGGTGCCGGACGACGGCATTGCCGACCGCCCGGCTCACGGCGAAACCGACCAGCGGCCCGACGGCGCGGCCCGCAGTGTCAGCCGGTGGGAGCAGGGAGATGACCAGACTGCCCCGAGTCACCCGACGACCACGGCGAACCGTGGCCGAGAAGTCTTCGCGGCGACTTAAACGAGAGCCGGCCGGCAGCACGAATGGCAGGTCAGGCCGTGAGTCGCTTGCGGCCCTTGAGCCGCCGGGCGGTCACGACCGCGCGCCCGGCCCGCGTGCGCATGCGCAGCCGAAAACCGTGTGTCTTCGCCCGGCGACGGTTGTTCGGCTGGAAGGTGCGCTTGCTCACGGTGTCGGGTCTCCGATGACGAAGGCGATCCTCTTGGCTTGGATCGCGCGGGCATGCCTCGTCTGAGGCTACGGCCGCCACCGGGACCGGTCAAACACCGTCTGGCAGCGACACGCCGGAGAGCCGCAGATCGGGTGAATAGGTTGTGGACAACCGCTTGTCGCCAGTCCCGTAGCGCTGTTAGCGTTCCGACTTCGCCGTCTGCCCCTCCCCCCGCCGGCCGTCGAGCCGTTCCCGGTTCGGCGGTCGGGGGGCGATGTGCCGTGCCTAACTGCCATGAGATCCAGCGGTGATACACAGGCTGTGGATAGCCGTGTGGACAGCCGCCCGGATCGAGACCGAAGGAGTGGCGTTGTCCGCTGACCGCACCGAACAGATCAACCTGCCAGACGTCTGGCGCCGGACCCTGGACAGCCTCACCGATCAAGCTGTCAGCGCACAACAGCGGGCGTTCATGCGGGTGACCCGGCCGGTGGGGCTGGTGGAGGGCACGCTGCTGCTGGCCGCACCTGACGAATTCGCCCGCGATGTCCTCGAGACCCGGCTCCGGACCCTGATCACCAGCGCGCTGACCAGTCAGCTGGGCCGGGAGATCCGCCTCGCCATCACGGTCGAGCCCGGCCCCGCTCGGGAGAGTGAACCGGCCGCTGACCTCGGGGTCGATCGAGCGGATCGCTTCGAGGCCCACGCCAGGCAGGCCGACGTCTATCAGCTCGAACGCCGGCGCGGCCACCGGATCACCGAGCCGGCGCGGCTAAATCCCAAGTACCTGTTCGAGACGTTCGTCATCGGATCGAGCAACCGCTTCGCTCACGCTGCCGCGGTGGCGGTCGCCGAGGCGCCGGCCAAGGCGTACAACCCGCTGTTCATCTACGGCGAGTCGGGGCTGGGCAAGACGCACCTGCTGCACGCCATCGGCCATTACGCCCGGAACCTGTTCACCGGGTTGCAGGTGCGCTATGTCAGCTCCGAAGAATTCACCAACGATTTCATCAATTCCTTGCGCGATGACAAGGCGTCTGTTTTTCAGCGGCGCTATCGCGACGTCGACGTGCTGCTCGTCGACGACATCCAATTCCTGGAGAATAAGGAGCGCACGCAGGAGGAGTTCTTCCACACCTTCAACACCCTGCACAACGCCAACAAGCAGATCGTGATCAGCTCGGACCGCCCACCCAAGCAGCTGTCGACGCTGGAGGACCGGCTGCGCACCCGCTTCGAGTGGGGGCTGATCACCGACATCCAGCCGCCCGACCTCGAGACGCGGATCGCGATCCTGCGGAAGAAGGCCGTGCAGGAGCGGCTGGCCGCCCCGCCGGAGGTGCTGGAATACATCGCCAGCAAGATCCAGAGCAATATCCGCGAGCTCGAGGGCGCACTGATCCGGGTCACCGCCTTTGCCAGCCTGAATCGGCAGGGCGTCGACCTCGCACTGGCCGAGGTGGTGCTCAAAGACCTCATCTCCGACTCCGGCAGTCACGAGATCAGCTCGGCAACGATCATGGCGGTCACGGCCGATTACTTCAGCCTGACCCTGGAAGACCTGTGCGGCACTTCACGCAGCCGCGTCCTTGTCAATGCCCGGCAGATCGCGATGTACCTCTGCCGTGAGCTCACCGAGCTGTCCTTGCCCAAGATCGGGCAGACCTTCGGTGGCCGGGACCACACGACCGTGATGCACGCCGACCGCAAGATCCGGTCCCTGATGGCGGAGCGGCGGTCGATCTACAACCAGGTGACGGAGCTGACCAACCGGATCAAGCAGCGCACCGCCAGCGGACCCCGTCGCTAGTGCACAGCCTGGGGACGAACCTGTTGACAGGTGGGCGTGGCGGTGGATGCGGAGTGGACGCAGCTCCCTTGTCCACCAAGGTGGCGCGGGTGTCGTACCTCGGGTCCACGATGCGTACACAACCCGTCGGGCCGCCTGACCTGCTCACCCGTAGGTTGTCCCCACTGCCCACAGCACCTAGTACGACGACAAATACATCATTCATGGAAGAGCAATCCAGCAATGGCAGGGTGCCGGCCGGGCTGGGGACAACCGATCAGCGGAGGCCACGATGAAGTTTCGAGTCGAGCGCGAGGCGCTGGCCGACGCGGTCGCCTGGACGGCCCGCAGCTTGCCCACCCGGCCGCCGGTGCCGGTCCTGGCCGGCGTCCTCCTCGAGGTCGAACACCAGCGGCTGTCGGTGGCCGGCTTCGATTACGAGGTGTCCACCCAGGTCGAGCTGGACGTGGAGGCTGAATCCGGTGGCCGGACACTGGTCAGCGGCCGGCTGCTGGCCGAGATCACCCGGTCCCTCCCCGCTCAACCGGTCCAATTCGAGGTGTCCGGCTCCCGGGTCACGCTGGCCTGCGGATCCGCCCGTTTCACGCTGCCGGTGATGCCGGTCGAGGATTACCCGTCCCTGCCGACCATGCCGGCGACGGCGGGGGCGCTGGAGAGCGACGTGTTCGCCTCGGCCGTCGCGCAGGTGGCTGTGGCGGCCGGCCGCGACGACACGCTGCCCGTGCTCACCGGGGTGCGCTTCGAGATCCTGGGCGAACGGGTGACGATGGCGGCCACCGACCGCTACCGGCTGGCCGTCCGCGAGCTGACCTGGCGGCCGGAGCAGTCCGACGTGTCGGTCGTGGCCCTGGTCCCGGCCCGCACTTTGGCCGACACCGCCAAGAGCCTGACCGCGGGCGCGGAGGTCACGCTGTCGCTGGCCACCGGCGCCACCGGCGAGGGGATGATCGGTTTCACCGGCGCCGGCCGCCGGGCCACGACCCGATTGCTCGACGGCGAGTTCCCCAAATACCGCTCGCTGCTGCCGGCCGAGCACACTGCCGTCGCCGAGGTGCCCGCCGCTGCGTTGACCGAGGCGGTCAAACGAGTCGCCTTGGTCGCCGAGCGCAACACGCCGGTGCGGTTGCGATTCACGGCCGGCGAGGTCGTGCTGGAGGCCGGTGGAGCCGACGAGGCGTCGGCCTCGGAGTCACTCGCAGCCGGTTTTGACGGAGACGAGCTGGCCATCGCATTCAATCCGACGTTCTTGCTCGACGGGCTGGGCGCTATCGATTCCGACACCGCCCGGCTCAGCTTCACCTCGTCGACCAAACCGGCCGTGCTCACCGGCAAGGAAGGCGGCACTGACTATCGCTATCTGTTGATGCCGGTGCGGTTGTCCGGCTAACGGATTGCCGCCAGACTGCGGGGCACGACTCAGCTACCCGGCCAGATCGGGGCAAACGAAAGGCGGCAACGTGGAGATCGGTCTGATCGGGCTGGGCAAGATGGGCGGCAATATGCGCGAGCGGCTGCGCAAGGGCGGGATCACGGTGGTCGGCTACGACCGCTCGCCCGACCTCACCGATGTGGACAGCCTTTCCGCACTTGTCGAGAAGCTGTCAGCGCCGCGAGCCATCTGGGTCATGGTGCCGGCCGGTGAGCCGACGCGGGCCACCATTGCCGAGCTGTCGGAACTGCTGGAGTCCGGCGACATGATCGTCGACGGTGGCAACAGCAAGTACACCGACGACCGCGAGAACGCCGAGATGCTGGGCAAGAAGGGCATCGGCTTCGTTGACTGCGGCGTCAGCGGCGGCATCTGGGGCCTCACCGAGGGCTATGCGCTGATGTGCGGCGGCGACGACGAGCACGTCGCGCAGGTACAGCCGGTCTTCGACGTGCTGAAGCCCGAAGGTGACTACGGCTATGTTCACGCCGGCCCGGTCGGGGCCGGTCACTTCGCCAAGATGGTTCACAACGGCATCGAGTACGGCCTGATGCAGGCCTACGCCGAGGGCTACGAGCTGTTGATCGCCACGCATGTGGTGACCAACGTTCCGGCGGTCTTCAAAAGCTGGGAGCAGGGCACCGTCATCCGCTCCTGGCTTCTTGACCTGATGATCCGCGCGCTTGACGTCGACGACGACCTGTCCGAGCTCAGGGGCTACGCCGAGGACTCCGGCGAAGGGCGCTGGACCGTGCAGGCAGCGATCGACAACGCCGTCCCGCTGCCGGTCATCACCGCGGCGCTCTTCGCGCGATTCGCCTCTCGCCAGGTCGACTCGCCGGCGATGAAGGTCGTGGCCGCGCTGCGCAACCAGTTCGGCGGGCACGCGATCACCTCGAGCAAGGGCTCCACGGACAAGGACATCGAGTCCGGCCTGCCCACCTCGGCGGTGGCGGAGCCGGCCACCGGCTCGGGCCGCGAGCAGCCTCCGGGCGCTCGCTGACGTGCACGTCCGGCACCTGTCCCTGGTCGACTTCCGCAGCTACCGGCAGGTGGAAGCGGAGTTCGCGCCCGGGATATCGGTGCTGGTCGGGCCCAACGGTGAAGGCAAGACCAACCTGATCGAGGCGCTGGGCTATGTCTCGACGCTGGGCAGCCACCGGGTCGCCGGCGATGCCCCGCTGGTCCGCCAGGGCGCCGAGCGGGCGGTGGTGCGGACCGCGGTGGTGCGGGACGGTCGCGAGCTGCTGGTCGAGCTGGAGATCTGTCCGGGTCGGGCCAATCGGGCCCGGCTGGGCCGGGCTCCGGTGCCGCGGCCCCGCGAGATTCTCGGCGTGCTCCGGACGGTGCTGTTCGCGCCCGAGGATCTGGCTCTGGTCAAGGGCGACCCGAGCGAGCGCCGACGCTTCCTGGACGAGCTGCTGGTTGCCCGGTCACCGCGCTACGCCGGCGTCCGCGCCGACTACGACCGGGTCCTCAAGCAGCGCAACGCCCTGCTGAAGACCGCCGGCGCGGCCCGGCGGGCGGGGTCGGCCGGCGACGTACGCACCCTCGACGTCTGGGACGGCCACCTCGCCCGGTACGGCTCGGAGCTGCTGGCCGGCCGGCTCGAGCTCGTCGACTTGCTGCGGCCACTGGTGGACAAGGCCTACGACGCGGTGTCGGACGGCGCCGGCCCGGCGGCGATCGACTACCGCTCATCCCTCGGCGCCGAAGCCGACCCGGTGCTTGAGGCGCCCGGACCGGCCCGCGAGGTGCTCGCCGAGGCCATGCTGGCTGAGCTGACCCGGCGACGCGGGGCCGAGATCGAGCGGGGAATCTCGCTGGTCGGGCCACATCGTGACGAGCTTCATCTGGCGCTCGGCCCGTTCCCGGCCCGGGGATACGCCAGTCAGGGCGAATCGTGGTCGTATGCGCTGGCGCTGCGACTGGCCTCCTACGACCTGCTCCGCAGCGACGGTGGCGAGCCGGTGCTGATCCTCGACGATGTCTTCGCCGAGTTGGACAGCCGGCGGCGCGACCGGCTGGCCGCGCTGGTGGCCGCCGCCGAGCAGCTGCTGGTCACCGCAGCGGTAGCGGCCGACGTCCCGTCCACCCTCGACGGGGTGCGCTTCGACGTGGCCGCCGGGGCGGTGCACCGTGCCGGCTGACGAGGAGCCGGACCGCGATCCGGCCCGGGCGGCATTGTCGGCCGCCAGGGCGGGGGCCCGGCGCCGGCCGGCCCGGCGGCGCACGGTCCAGGCGGGTCGGCCGCCGGGGGGCTATACCGGTCCCGGCCCGGATCCGGGGGACCCGGCGCCGCTCGGCGACCTGGTCAGCCGCCTGGTCACCGATCGCGGCTGGGAGCAGACCGCCGCCGACGCCAGCGTCCTGGGCCGCTGGGACGTGCTGGTCGGTGCCGACATCGCCGCGCACTGCCAGCCGGCGTCCCTGCGGGCCGGCGAGCTGGTCGTGGTTGCCGAGTCGACGGCCTGGGCGACGCAGCTGCGCCTGATGTCGGCCACCATCAAGGCCACGCTGACCCGGGAGCTCGGCCCTGGAGTGGTGCGCAGCGTCCGGGTGCACGGCCCGACTGGGCCCAGCTGGCACAAGGGCGCGCGACACGTCGCCGGCCGGGGGCCGCGGGACACCTACGGCTGAGCGAGGCGGCCTCCGTCGCCCGTTCGCGGGTGGGGGGATGCTCGCGGGCGGCCCCAGGGCCGCAGAGGTGTCCACAGGGTGCTCAGATGCCGGGTTATGGCGCCGTTCACCGGTATGATGAAGACAACATCGAGGATGCGCGGCGGCTCAGCGGGCCGCAGAGCGCTCCAGCCCATCGTCGCCCGCGTCCCGCGCGGGGGAGAGCAGTGTTGTGGCCCCCAAGGATCCGACCGACGATTACAGTGCCAGCTCGATCACCGTCCTGGAGGGCCTGGAAGCAGTCCGCAAGCGCCCAGGCATGTACATCGGCTCCACCGGCGAGCGCGGCCTGCATCACCTGGTCTACGAAGTGGTCGACAACGCGGTCGACGAGGCTCTGGCCGGCCGCTGTGACCAGATCGAGGTCACCTTGCTGGCCGACGGTGGCGTCCGGGTCGTCGACAACGGGCGGGGCATCCCGGTCGACCGGCACCCGGTGGAGAAGCGGCCGGCGGTCGAGGTCGTCCTCACCACGCTGCACGCCGGCGGCAAGTTCGGCGGCACGTCGTACGCCGTCTCCGGCGGGCTGCACGGTGTCGGGCTGTCCGTGGTCAACGCGCTGTCGACCCGGCTCGACGTCGTGATCAAGCGCAACGGCTACGTGTGGAGCCAGCCGTACGTGATGAGCCGCCCGGCCGAGCCGCTGCACCGGGGCGTTGAGTCCCGGGAAACCGGCACCACGATCACCTTCTGGGCCGACGAGACGATCTTCGAGACGGTGACGTATTCCTACGAGACGCTGTCGCGCCGGCTGCAGGAGATGGCGTTCCTCAACCGCGGGCTGACGATCAGCATGCGCGACGAGCGCGAAGAGACGCCGACCGAGACCACCTGGATGTATGAGGGCGGCATCGAGGACTTCGTCCGGCACCTGAACGCGACCAAGGAGCCGCTGCACAAGTCGGTCATCGGATTCGGCGTGGACGGTGACGGATTGTCCGTCGAGGTGGCGATGCAGTGGAATGCGACCTATGCCGAATCGGTCTACACCTTCGCGAACACCATCAATACCCATGAGGGCGGCACGCACGAGGAAGGCTTCCGGGCGGCGCTGACCACGGTCGTGAACAACTACGCGGTGGACAAGAAACTGGTCCGGGACCGCGACGACCGCCTCACCGGCGACGATATCCGCGAGGGCCTGGCGGCGATCGTCTCGATCAAGCTGACGAACCCGCAATTCGAGGGCCAGACGAAGACCAAACTGGGTAATACCGAGGCAAAGTCTTTCGTGCAGAAGGCGTGTAACGACTGGCTCCGTGACTGGCTCGAGCGCAATCCGGCCGAGGCCAAGATCGTCGTGGGCAAGGCCAGTGCCTCCGCCCGGGCCCGCAAGGCGGCGCAGGACGCGCGCAAGCTTGCCCGGCGCAAGGGACTGCTCGATGTCGGCTCGCTGCCGGGCAAGCTGGCCGACTGTCGCTCGACCGACCCGCGGGAGAGCGAGCTCTACATCGTCGAGGGCGACAGTGCGGGCGGCAGCGCGAAGTCCTGCCGGGACTCGATGTTCCAAGCGATCCTGCCTATTCGCGGCAAGATCATCAATGTGGAGAAGGCGCGGATCGACCGGGTGCTCAAGAACAACGAGGTGCAGGCGCTGATCACCGCGCTGGGCACCGGCATTCACGACGAATTCGACGTCGGCAAGTTGCGATATCACAAGCTGGTCCTGATGGCCGACGCAGATGTGGACGGCCAGCATATTCGTACTTTGTTGCTGACGTTGCTTTTTCGGTTTATGCGGCCGCTGATCGAAGCCGGCCACGTCTATCTGGCCCAGCCCCCGCTCTACAAGATCAAATGGACGAAATCCGACCCGGACTACGCCTATTCCGAACGCGAGCGCGACGGGCTGATCGAGGCGGGCCAGGCGGCCGGCCGCCGGTTGCCCAAGGAGGATTCGGTCGCCCGCTACAAGGGGCTCGGCGAGATGAATTCGAAGGAGCTGTGGGAAACCACGATGGACCCGGCCAACCGGGTGCTGCTGCAGGTGACCTTGGATGATGCCGCGACGGCCGACGAATTGTTCAGCGTGCTGATGGGGGAGAACGTCGAGGCCCGGCGCTCCTTCATCATCCGTAATGCCAAAGACGTCCGCTTTCTCGACATCTAGGAAGGCGCGCGTTGACTGACATCACGACCACCGCCCCCACCGACGGCGGCGGCCACGACCGCACCGAGCCGGTCGACATCCAGATAGAGATGCAGCGCAGCTACATCGACTATGCGATGTCGGTCATCGTCGGCCGGGCGCTGCCCGAGGTGCGCGACGGGCTCAAGCCGGTGCACCGCAAGATCCTCTACGGGATGTTCGACTCCGGCTTCCGGCCCGAGCGCAACTACGTCAAGTGCGGCCGGGTCGTCGGCGACGTGATGGGCAACTACCACCCGCACGGCGACTCCGCGCTCTACGACGCGCTGGTCCGGATGGCCCAGCCGTGGTCGCTGCGCTATCCGATGATCGACCCGCAGGGCAACTTCGGATCACCGGGCAACGACCCGGCCGCCGCCTATCGCTACACCGAGTGCCGCCTGGCGCCGCTGGCGATGGAGATGATGCGAGACATCAATGAAGAGACCGTCGACTTCATCCCCAACTACGCTGGCAACACCATCGAGCCGGTCATCCTGCCCAGCCGGATCCCGAACCTGCTGGTCAACGGCAGCGAAGGCATCGCGGTGGGGATGGCCACTCGGATCCCACCGCACAACCTGCGCGAGGTCTCGGCCGGCGTGATCTGGGCGCTGGAGCACCCGGAGGCCAGCGACGAGGAGCTGCTGGAAGCCCTGATCGAGCGGATCAAAGGCCCCGACTTCCCGACCCACGGGCTGATCGTCGGCCGGGACGGCATCGAGGAGGCCTATCGCACCGGCCGTGGCTCGATCCGGATGCGGGCGGTGGTGACCGTCGAGGAGGATGCGCGCGGCCGGACGATCCTGGTGGTCACAGAGCTGCCGTACCAGGTCAATCCGGACAATCTGGCTGAGTCGATCGCCGACCAGGTCAAGGCGGGCAAGATCGGCGGGATCGCCGACATCGCCGACGAGAGCTCCGACCGGATCGGCCGGCGGCTGGTGATCACCGTGAAGCGTGACGCGGTGGCCAAGGTCGTACTCAACAACCTCTACAAGCACACGCAATTGCAGACCACGTTCGGCGCGAACATGCTGGCTATCGTCGATGGCGTGCCGCGGACGCTGCGACTGGACCAATTCGTCCGGCACTACGTCGCGCACCAGATCGAGGTCATCGTCCGGCGGACGCGCTTCCGCCTGCGCAAGGCCGAGGAGCGCGCGCACATCCTGCGGGCGCTGCTCAAGGCGCTCGACCAGCTCGACGCGGTGATCGCGCTGATCCGCGGCAGTGAGTCGGCGGACGCAGCACGCGGTGGCCTGATGACCCTGCTGGACATCGACGAAGTGCAGGCCACCGCCATCCTCGACATGCAGCTGCGCCGGATCGCCGCGCTGGAGCGTCAGCGGATCATCGACGAATTCGCCGAGCTGGAGGCGGCGATCGCCGACTTCAACGCCATCCTGGACAGCGAGCAGCGCCAGCGCGAGATTGTGCGCGACGAGCTGGCCGAGATTGTCGCCAAGTACGGCGACGAGCGGCGTACCCGGCTCATCGCCTACGACGGCGACGTAAACATGGAAGACCTGATCGCCCGCGAGGACGTGGTCGTCACGATCACCCGGACGGGATATGCCAAGCGCACCCGCAACGATCTCTATCGCTCGCAGCACCGGGGCGGCAAGGGCGTCCAGGGCGCGGCGCTGAAGCAGGATGACATCGTCCAGAATTTCTTCGTCACCTCGACGCACGACTGGATCCTGTTCTTCACCAATAAGGGCCGGGTCTATCGGGCCAAGGCCTACGAGCTGCCCGAGGCCAACCGCACCGCCCGTGGCCAGCACGTCGCCAACCTGCTGGCCTTTCAGCCCGACGAGCACATCGCGCAGGTGCTGAACATCTCCAACTACGAGGTGGCGCCGTATCTGGTGCTGGGGACGAAGCGCGGCCTGGTCAAGAAGACCAAGCTGACCGACTTCGACTCCAACCGCCAGGGCGGGATCGTGGCGATCAACCTGCGCGACGACGACGAGCTGATCGCCGCCGAGCTGGTCAGCCCGTCCGACGATCTCTTACTGGTCAGTCGCGGGGCGCAGTCGATCCGCTTCCACGCCGACGACGACGCGCTGCGGCCGATGGGCCGGGCGACCAGCGGGGTGATCGGCATGCGCTTCTCGGCCACCGACGAGCTGCTGGCGATGGAGGTCGTACGCGAGGGGCTCGAGGTGCTGGTGGCCACCGAGGGCGGCTTCGCCAAGCGGACGCCGATCGCGGAGTATCCGGTCCAGGGCCGTGGCGGCAAGGGCGTGCTGACGGCCAAGATCGTGCGAGCGCGGGGGGTGCTGGTGGGTGCGCTGACTGTCTCGCCGGACGACGAGCTGTTCGCGATCACGTCCAACGGCGGCGTCATCCGTACGCCGGTCAAGCCGGTCCGCCGGACCCGCGACCGGCAAACCATGGGCGTCAAGCTCATGGACCTGCCCGATGGGGTGACTATTGTGGCGATCGCTCGCAACGTGGACGACACCGATGGACAGGACGGCTGATGACCGAGGACTGGACGAGCGAGCCGGCCGCCGATCCGGCGACCGTCCGGCTGGGTCCCCCGCGGCCTGGAGCCACGGCGCTGGGGTCGCGGCCGGCGACCACGGCGGCCGCCCCCCGCGGGCCGCGACGGGCAAAGCTGGCTGTCCGACGGGTGGACCCGTGGTCAGTGCTGAAGTTTTCCCTGGTGCTCTCGATCGTGCTGTGCGTCGTGCTGGTGGTGGCGGTGTCGGTGATCTATCTGCTGCTGTCGGGCATGGGCGTGTTCGACTCGATCAACAGCACGGTGCACTCCTTCACCTCCACGGCTGCTAATGCCCACCCGACCCCGATCTTCACCGCGCGCGGCGTGATCGGGGTGGCGTTGGTGATCGGGCTGGCCGATGTCGTGCTGTTCACGGCGCTGGCGACGCTGGGCGCCTTTGCCTACAACCTGTGCGCCGACCTAGTGGGCGGCATCGAGGTGACGCTGGCGGAGCGTGACTGACCTACGTGCCGTCTGCTTTGGGGCGGGTCGCCCGGGTGGGTTACCCTGACCCGCGCACCGGGCCTGTAGCTCAGCTGGTTAGAGCGCATCCCTGATAAGGATGAGGCCGGAGGTTCAAGTCCTCCCAGGCCCACTGCATTCTTCCTGTTTCGTGTCCTGGTGTCTCGTGTCGTCGTGGTGGATGGAGTCTCTCGGTGGCAAAAAGAGTGGCCTTGGCCCTGGTGGCGGTGCTGGGCGGGCTGGCCGTAGCGCGCCGGCGCAAGGGGCTGCAGGACGAGCGCAGCTTGTGGCACGAGGCGACGACGGCGCCTGACCTGCGCTGACGCTGGTCTTCGGCCGGGTGCGTTCCCGTAGGCTGGGCCGGCCGAGGGGACGTAGCTCAATCTGGCAGAGCACCGCCTTTGCAAGGCGGGGGTTGTGGGTTCGAGTCCCATCGTCTCCACCCTCATTGACCTGGGGCCTCACCGACTGACGAGGTCTGGTCGGCGACGCATGGCATGAAACCTGGCATAAGCCTCGGTATTGTCGGCTCCATGGCGAGCCGGCGACGCGTTGAGGGCAGCATCGAGACGCTGCCTTCCGGCAGGCTGCGCGTCCGTGTGTACGCGGGCTCAGACCCTCTAACCGGCCGGCAGCGGTACATCCGCGAGATCGTCGATACACCAGACGAAGCGAAGGCGACCCGAGCGCGACTCCTTCAGCAGGTCTACGAGCATCGTCACCCGAAGAGCGACACGACGGTTGACCAGGCCGTGCTGCAGTGGCTGGAGGTTGCTCAGCTCGCGCTGACCACCCGGGAACGGTACGAAGATCTGATCCGCCTTTACATCAGGCCGTCCCTGGGCGGCCAAACGCTGGGCAAGGTGGACGCGGAGCTGCTCGAGCGCTTCTACGCCCGACTCTTAAAGTGTCGAGACCTTTGCCAGGGCAGCCGGCGTCGCGCTCACATCTGCCATCCACTCGCGGCCACGACTGTTCGGAAGATCCACTTCATCCTGCGTGCCACGTTCGAGCGCGCAGTCCGCTGGCGATACCTGAGCGTCAACGAAGCCGCGCTCGCGGAGCCACCCGCCGTCACCCGCCCCGAGCCCGATCCGCCCACGCCGGAGGAAGCCGCGCAGTTGATCAACGAGGCCTGGTCCACTGACCCAGCCTGGGGGCTGCTCCTTTGGTTGACCATGCTGACGGGATCGCGCCGAGGCGAGGTCAGTGCCCTCCGGTGGCAGCATGTCGACCTCGAACGGGGCACCCTTACCGTGGAGCGCAGCAACGCGCAGACACGCGCCGGTCTGCACGAGAAGACAACCAAGACCGCCCAGCGTCGCCGTGTGGCCCTCGACGAGGGAACCGTGTTGCTGCTGAGGGAACATCGCCGTCGCATGGAAGACCAGTGCCGACAGCTCGGTATTCGCCTCGGCGCCAGCGCTTATCTGTTCTCACCCGCTCCGGACGGATCTGCGCCGTTCAGCCCACACGCCATGTCTCAGCGTTACCGGCGGCTCGCCGGTCGCCTTGGACTCCGGAGCACCCGGCTGCATTCGCTGAGGCACTATGCGGCCACCCAACTCGTTGCCGCCGGCGTCGATATCAGGACGGTAGCTGGCCGGCTCGGCCACGGTGGCGGGGGAGCGACCACGCTGAGGACGTACGCCGCTTGGATGGACGAAGCCGACCGCCGGGCGGCTAACACGATGGCCGACCTCATGCCGTCACGAGACCCGAAGCCGCGCACTCGGCAAGCACCCTATGAGGGCGTTGCGGCAGATCTTCGTGAGGCGATCTTTAGGGGAGACGTCAAGGCGGGCGACGAACTACCGGCGTTCGTGGTCTTGGCAGGGAGATACGAGGTCTCACCCAACACCGTTCTCCGTGCGGTGGCTCTTCTGAAGGCGGAACGCCTCGTCCAGGTGAGCCGTGGCCGCCGGGCGGTCGTGCTCTCGACCGACGGCCAGTGAACCGTCGACGCGGTACTGCGTTGGGTCGTGGACGTCACGGGCGCGCTGCCTGGGCAGGCTAACTCTTCTCCCCCGCCGTGGCGGCGCGAGACGGTCCGACCAGCCGCTGCCCGTCATGCGTGCGGACTGCAATCGGGTCGGATGGCGCGAGGGCATCGTCCACGCGAATGGCGAAGGCCTCCGTCGTGCACTGTCTGACTTCCGGGGCTGTCGCCCAGACGAACTCGCTCGTTTCGTCGGAGACCGTGAGCACCCCATTCCGGCGGCGGCACCGAAAGACAAGAGCCACGACCCCGAGCGTCATGTTCTTGTAGATGCCGGTGAGGCCGACAGGTTCGACCCGGAGGCCGGTTTCCTCAAGGACCTCACGGCGAAGTCCGGAGTACACGTCCTCGTCGAGTTCCAGCACACCGCCAGGGATATGCCACTCACCGTTGTCGCGGCGCCTCACGAGCAGAACCCGCTGCTCGCCATCGACGATGACACCGGCAACCGAGACGGAATGCTTGACGGTTCGGCTCATGGCCCTCCAATCCAGCTGACAAGCGCGGCGGTGGCGTCGTCGGAGGCCTTCATCCTCGGAAACTCGATGCCCTCCTCATCGCGAGCTTCGGTGTCGCGGATCGCATCAAGCAGGCGCGCCGGCCCCCGAACCGTCATGAAATCCAGCGCAGCGCGCCAGCTCATCAGACCGTATGTATCGACTGCCCGTGCTGCTCCATCGCTCAACAGGGCGGCCCGACGCAGGCCCTCGGGGCCGGCGCAGTCCAGCTCGCCGACGAGTGCTTCGCGTGCCGCCCGTGGATCGGAAGCCGCGACCCAGAAGCCGCCCGGCCGGTTGCGGTGGGAACGTTGGGCCTGTACCAGCGCCGAGATTCGCTTGGCGTGATCGTTGACGGACAGCCTGCCGTTGGCGAAGATGGCGGCACGTTCCGCCTTGCTGCTGTTGGACAAACGGTCGTCCGAAACGAGCTGAAGCGAGTCCCTGGAATCCAAGACGACCGTGGCGTCGCCCAGGACGAGCCAGTGCACCCTGCTCCGGCTGTCAATGGCCAGCATGGCGACCGTGGCCGAAGGCGTTCCAGGGTTCTCTATGTCGCAGGTGCCGGAGTGTGCTGCCGTCGTCCGCCCGATCGCCTCGGCCAGCACGTCGGACGGCTTGGCGCTGCGGTCGTCAGTGTGCGCGACGACAACCTGGTCGACGAGGCGGTTCGCGTACCAGGCGGGTCCGTGCACGCAACCATCCCCCAGCGTCGCCGGCGCCGTTGCCCCGTCGGCGACGACGAGCAGGTCGGGCAACAATGCGTACGCATCTTCATTGGCGCGGCCGGCCGAACCTGGCAGGGACGCCACTCGCATCTCAGGCATCAGTTGGCTCGTACACGTCGTCCCTCCACTCATAGCGAAGTTGCCACTGTTGGCCGGCCATCACATGCTGCGTGAGCGAGACGGGTTGGTCGCTGCTGTCAGCCGCGACCAGGAGCACTTCGAGGACGGGCTGATTGGGCTCCAAGTCGAGGAAGGCGGCTTCCGCGGCGGTGGCGCCGCGGCAAGTGACGTCCTCGACGAAGTGCACAGGCGCGTGGCCGACATCAGCGAGCCGCGAGTACGTTCCCCCGTGGCCGGTCTCTGGCTCGGTCACCCTGGCTTTTTCGGCGAGCTCCGCTGGAAGGTAGCTGTCCGCGAGTTGCACAGGGACGTCCCCGGCATAGAACTTGCGTCGCCGAACGACAAGCTCGTCACCGACCTGCACCTCGAGCAGTCCGGCCGCTCGCTCGCTGGCCGGAACGCGGTCAACGACCACCTCGTGTGCCGGTTCGAGGCCGAGAGCGCGGATCTCGACGTCGAACGCCCCCCGGCCCTGCTCTCGGGCCTGGAAACGTGTGGTTGCGTGCCGGGTGATGACCGGGATGGCGCGTACGAAAGTGCCTCGGCCACGGTGCACACGGACCAGTCCCTCGCCGCGCAGCAGCCCGACCGCTCTGTTGATCGTGACTCGAGAGACGTGGAACTCAGTAGACAGCTCAGGCTCGCTCGGGAGCGGAGCGCCAGGAGCGTAGACGTGACGCTGGATTCGGTCTCGAAGGACATCAGCGATCTGCGCGAAGCGCGGGGCTGGAGCCTCGATCTTGGTCAACTGCTGGACCTCCCTGACGCGGCAGCCTATCGGAGACGACACAGGATGTCCTACATCCATTGACACGGCCCTCAATATGTCACAGGATGTCTTACGTCCTACATCGTTGCCTCATGTGAGGGAGAATCGTGGAGTCCGAGATGAAGGTCGAGGCAGCTGCCAGGCGTTGGGGATCGGTGAACGAGGTCGCGGTCCTGCTGGGGCTTTCGACTCCGACCCTCTACCGGGCCATTCACGAGGGTCAGTTTCCGGCGGTTCGGATCCGTGGCCGGCTGATCATCCCGCTGCAGGCAGTCGAGGAGATGCTCGTCGCCGCGGTGCGCCAAGGCCGAAGCGTCGACGCCACCGGGTGGGCCATGCCGACCGAGCAAGCCGAGGGCTCCGGGCTGGGCGTCTTTGACACGGATTCTGACGGCGTCTTTAACACGGATTCTGACGGGCAACCGTCGCGCCGCTCCGTGTCGGGATAGAGCCGACCCGCGTATCCCTTCGCCCCCTTGGCGCCGGAGCTCCTGGTGACCGCGCTGATCGAGGCCGTGGGCCCACCCGCCTCGCTCCACGAAGGGCAGGAGTTTCCGATGACGCCATCTCTCACCCCGCCAGCCGACACCCGAATGTTGAGCCCGGCGCTGCGCGACGTGCGCTTGTGGGTCGCCGACGACCGCCTCGATGTTGACGAGGGCGCCGATGTCGAGCTGGCCGTCCGGGTGGCTCGTGGGCTGCTGCCGCTGGTGCTCGACTGCGATCGTGAGGCGTGCGTGGCCGCGTTGGACGGCCAATGTGATTTGCCGGTCGATTGCGACCTGGTGTTCGACCGGGCGGTGGCCGCCGGTCCGGCGGGGGCGTGCGCGGCGGCTGCCTGTCTAACGGCTCGCCGCGACCCGGGCGTGTCGCTGTGCTGGTCGCATGACGCCTACGTCGCGGCGCACTTCGACGCTGACCCCATGGCGTCGCTGACGTTTGTGGCGGCCCTGCTCGCGTAGTCCGGCGGGCTCACGTCTCCGACGCGAGCGGCACCGGGGGCTGCAACCACATCGGCCGCCCCCGGGCAGGCCGCTCTTCACGTTGATGGGACGGCAGATGACGCGAACCGAGGCAAGAACGCGACCGAAGAAAGGCCAGCCAATGACTCAACCATGCCGGCGATGGTGGCCGGGCTGCTGCTGTGCTCCGGGCCGCCGGGGTCCGCCCCGTGCCGGTCGGCCGTGGTTGGTGGGGCGCCGAGCATGACCTGCGACTTGCTTGGCGCGGCTCTGGCTCTGGCCGGCGGCGGCTGCCATGTGTTCCCGGTCCGGCCCGGTGGGAAGGCGCCGGCGACCGCCCACGGTGTCCTTGACGCCACCGGCGACCTGGAGCGGATCGCCGGCTGGTGGCGCCGCTGGCCGGCGGCGAACGTCGGGGTCGCGTGCGGCCCGTCCGCGCTGGCGGTGGTCGACCTGGATGGGCCGGAGGCGGTGGCCGGGTGGATGGCGCTGCTTGACCGGCACCCGGGCACGCCGCGGGCGGTGAAGGTCCGCACCCCGCGGGAGGGCGGCTGGCATCTGTGGTACGCCACTCGACCCGACCGGCCACTGCGGAACTCGGCGAGCCGGCTCGCGGTGAAGGTCGACACCCGCGGGGCCGGCGGCTACGTGATCGCCCCGCCGTCGATGCGCCCGGACGGCGCCTACCGGTGGGCGGCCGGCCTCGCCCCGGACCTGCACCGGCTGCCTCTGCTCCCCGGCTGGGTCCTGGACCTGCTCGAACCACCCCGTGCGGAGCCGGCGACGGCCGCCAGGCCCTGGCACGTCTCGGCTGGTGCTGGCGGCAGCCGGTACGCGGTGGGGGCCGTCGAGGGGGAGGTCCAGGCTGTTCTCGACGCGCCGGCCGGCACCCGTAACTGGCAGCTGAACCGGTCGGCGTTCAACCTGGGCACCCTGGTCGGCGCGGGCCTGCTCGACCGGGCCGAGGCGACCCGGGCGCTGACCCTGGCCGGTCAGGCCGCCGGCCTGCACGCCCGGGAGGTGTCGGGCTCCGACGGTCGTAGTGGCACGGTGGCCTCCGGCCTGGCCGCGGGGATCGCCCGGCCGCGACAGGTCAGCCGATGACAGGCCACTTGAACGGCTCGCTGCGCGAGCATGAGCGTCAGGCCGCCGCCTACGCCGGCCTGGTCGACCAGGCGGCCCGCACCGGGCGCAGACCGCCGTCACCGCCGGCCTCCCTGATGGCCTTGCTGCGGTCGAACGGGTCCCCATCCGCCCCGCCGGCGGCAACCGGGCCGACCTGGCCGCAGCTGCACCCGGCTGCTCTGCATGGCACGCTGGGTCGGTTCGTCCGCGCCGCCGCCCCGCACACCGAGGCCGATCAGGCGGGCATCCTCGTCTCCTGCCTGGTGCTGCTGGGTGGGCTGGTCGGCAGCCGCCCGCATACGGTCGCCGGGAACGAACGGCACGGGACCGCCCTATTCGCGGTCCTGGTCGGCGGCACCAGCAAGGGCCGGAAAGGCTCGGCGATGGCCGTCGCCCGGGCGCTGGCCGACACCATCGACCCGGCGTTCACCCGCAGCCGCCTCCTCGGCGGTTTCGGTTCCGGTGAGGCCCTGGTCGACGAGTTGCGCGACCCCGCCGACGATGGGAAGGACACCGGCGCGGCGGACCACCGGTTGTGTGTCGACGAGCCGGAGTTCGCCCGGCTACTCAAGGTGGTCGGCCGGGACGGGTCGATCCTCGGCCAGATCGTCCGCCACGCCTGGGACGGCCGCCGCCTCGAAGCCCGCTCCCGGGCCCGGACCGTCGTCGCCTCGGACTTCCACGTGTCCGCTTTGTGCCAGGTCACCGCCGAGGAGCTACGGGCCCGGCTCACCGACACTGAGACCTACGGCGGCACCGCCAACCGGTTCCTGTTCGCCGCTGTCCGCCGCGGGGCGCTGCACCCGGCCGGCGGCAACGTCCCCCAGCACATTTTCGACGACTACGGCTGCCGGCTCCGCGAACACATCGACACGTCCAACAGCCTGCGGGCGGCCCGCGGGGACGCCCGCCGGCCGTTCACCCGCACCCCGGCCGCCGAGGCCGCGTGGGCGCGGCTGTACGGGCGGCTTGCCGACGACGAACCCGACGGCCTGCTCGGGTCGATCATCGCCCGAGACGCCGCCCAATGCCTGCGTCTGTCGCTGCTGTACGCGGTCCTCGACGGCGCCGCTGACATTGACGTGCAGCATGTCCGGGCCGCTGAGGCCCTGTGGGACTACTCCCGCTCCTCGGCCGCGTACGTGTTCGGCGACAGCCTCGGCGACCAGGTCGCCGACCGGCTGCTCGCCGCCCTCCGTGCCGCGGGAGAGTCCGGCCTGGACCGGACGGCTCAGTCTGCGGCCTTGGGGCGGCATGTTCCCGCTGCCCGTCTCGACGTGGCGGGCGAACGGCTGGTGGCGCTCGGCCTCGCTGTCCGTCGTACCGAGGACACGGCGGGTCGCCGGCGGCTCCTTCTGTGCGCGTGCGAAGAAAGCGCATCAAGCGAAGAAAGGGGGGTCGGCGGGTGACTTCTTTCGCTTCCTACGCTTCTTTCGCAGTCGCAGCCGGGGCGACGGCCCTTCTTTCGCTTCCTACGCGGACGGCGGGGGGCGGAGCGGACGGGCGACCCGCGGGAGCCGGCGGCGGTGGCTCACGACGCCGCCGCGCAGTCGCGGCACATGGGGCGGTCGTGGTCGCAGTGGCCGAGGCAGGGCGCCTGGCGCAGGCAGGGCATGACGGCCAGGTGGTGTACCCGGGTAGGCGTCGCCGGCGGTGACTGTGGGGCCGTTCAGCGGGGCGGCCGGGGTGGTCGTCGACTCGCCGCGGTAGCGGGGCAACCCGACCCCGGCGGCTGTGTCGTATCTGACGGTGACCCTGCCGCAGTCCGAGCACAGTCCGGCGAGGGCAAGACCAGGGCCGCGGGGTGGATTGGTCGCCGGGCGACACCGGGAGGCGGTCATGAAGTTCTGTCGTTGGGCGTCATCGGGACCACGCGCCTGCCTCGGTCTGTGGTGCGGGTTCTGGAAACGGTGCGTCGTCGTCCATGGCGGCCGGCGAGGAGTCGCAGCTGTCCCAGATGTTGAACGGTGTCGGGTGGGCGCCGGGGTACACGTGGAGCGTTGGCGGCCGCTGGCAGGAGTCGCTGGTCACTGGCTGGGTCATGGTCCGTGTCCTGTCGCTGTTCGGGGTCGCCCTTTGGCGTCCCCCGGGAGGGGGAACGGTTGGGGTCGAGCAAGGTCGAGAGAGGCTCAGGTCAAAACTCGGCGGAGCCGACCGCCCAGCGGCGTGGCCTTGACGTGAGGCGCGACCTCGCTAGGGGTGACCCCGGTTGCGCTTGCCGCCCGGCGAAAGCCGGTCCCGCTCAGGTCCGCTACGGCCGGTCGGGGCCGGGTCCGGGGTCCTGCGCGGTTGTCCGGCCTAGCTCGTTGAGGAATCGGGCGAAGGCGAGGCCGCCGGCGGTGGGGGTGCCGTCTGGCAGCCCGTTGTAGGGGACGGCGGGGCTGTCTCCTTGCGGGGCGGCCCAGCCTGTTTCGATCCACGGGTAGCCGGGCCAGCCGACCGCGACCGGGTCGCCGGCGTGCACGACCGTGCCGACCGGCGGAAGGTTTGTCAGGTGTTCGGCGACGAACACGTACAGCCCGGCGTGCGATCCGTTGGTGAGCTGGTAGGCGAGGAACGCCCCGCCTGGCCAGCCGCACGACGTCGACGAGTAGGTGACGACCCCGTCGCCGATCGCCAGGACCGGCAGCGGCACGGTGGGAATGAAGTCGACGCCCTGGTCGGTGCGGGCGGTCCCCCATTGCGGGTCGGGCAGGGGATCCACGTAGCCGGCGATTCCCGCGCAGGGGTCTGGGCTGGCGCTGGCGCCTGGGCCGGGTGGGCTGGTCGGGGTGGCGCTGGGTGCGGCGCTGGGGCATCCGGTCGGCACTGTGCTGCCGCTGGCGGAGAGCATCGCGCCGAGCCCCATCACAGCCACGGCGGGCAGCACCGCGATGCTCACGACCGCCGCCAGGATGGCCTTCACGGCCGGTGGCTAGGAGTCGGGTAGCTGGTCCAAGTTTTCGATGGTCGAGCGCTTGAAGCGCAGTGACCCGCCGAGCTTGATGTGGGGGAGCTGGCCCTCTCGGGCGAGCCGGCGAACCGTCTCGACGCTGACGTGCAGGATCGCGGCCACTTGGGGTGGCGTAAGCCACAACCCGTCTGTGTCGTCGCTTCCGGCCATGTCTTGATCCAGATTAGCCGCTGCGACCGCATCTTGGGGCACACGGACCCTCCTGCTTGCGAATCCTTGTGATTTGTCTTACCTCGGGCGCCTGCTATGTGTATCACAGTGGATCGTTGCGAATACGTGTAGATACGTCTAGCGTTTCCCGGATGAGTGGTCGGGCTGTCACGCGGGCCCCCGGAGCCCCCGGCCCGGCCGCTCGGAAGGGGAAACCCGTGATCTTCATCGGCGCTCGCACCCTCGCGGCCTGCCAGATCAAGTCCACCCCGAACGCGGCCGGCGCTCCTGGCGCGGCGCAGCTTCAGCAGCTGGTCGGCTACGTGGCGTTCTACGGGATCGCGGCCTGCCTGCTGGGCCTGCTCGTGGCCTCGGGCACGCTGGCATTCGCGCACCGCACCGGCCGGTCAGGTATGGAGGCGGGAGCTAAGCAGGCCGTCATCTGGGCGCTGGGCGGGGCGGCGCTGATCGCCGCCGGCGGCGGCCTGATCGCGTTCGCGATGACCCTGGGCGGTGGCGTCAAGTGCTGACCGCCGCCCCGCCGCAGACGTTCGGTCAGGTCGGGCTCCGCCTGCTCGCCGCCCTGTTCACCTTCCTGCTTTTCGCCGTCTACTGGTCGCCGAGCCTGGTGGCAGTGTTCCGCCGGCATCCCCGCTTGGGCCTGGTGCTGTTCTACAACTTCGCTGCGGTGCTGGCCTTTCCGTGGTTTGTGGCGTGGGCGCAGGTCCTCGCCGAGCCGTCCCGGCGGCCCCGCAAGGCGGCGGCGCCGGTCCCGGGCGACCCTCGGGTGGTGCCGTTTCAGCGTGGCGGCGCGGCGTGAGCGCCGGAGGGGATGAGCGGGACGCCGGGCTCGCCTACTACCGCAAGTGCGTCGCCGAGGCGAAGGCCGCCGGGGAGGAGATCGCGGCGCTCGCCTCAGGTCGCCCCGCCCGGCCCGAAAGTCCCCGGCTCGTCAGCGCCGGACTGCGGGCGTTGGTGAGCCGGCTGGATGACTTCGAGATGGCGCTGCGCTCGTTGGAGGACCGGTGATTCCGCACTTCTTGTTCGGCCCGTTCGTGGCGCTGTTCACCGACGCGGCGGGTTGGCTGATCGGCCAGCTCCTCCCGCTGATCGCCGCCACGACCACGCCCCGCCTTGATGGGTCGTGGTTCGGCAACATCTACTCGCGGATCACGATCGTGTCGGCCGGGGTGGCGCTGCTGTTCCTGATCGTGGCCGCCGCGGTGGGCGGGCTGCGCGGGGACGGCCGGTCACTGTCCCGGGCCCTCGGGTTCGCCGCCGTTTGGGGGATCGTGTCCGCCGCCGCACCGGCGCTAGTCGGCTTCGCCGCTGCTGCAGTGGACGTGGCCTGCGCGGGCATCGGGGCGACCGCAGGTAAGGACGCCGGCAAGGTCCTCGGCGTGGCGACCGCGACGTCGGGCAATCCGCTCGGCATCGTGCTGCTCGGGGCGATGGCCCTGATCGTCGGCGGGCTGCTCTTCTTCGCTGACATGGTCGCCCGGGACGCCGCCATCGTCCTGGTGACCGCGTTCATCCCGCTGGGCATGGCCGGGATGATCTGGTCCGGTGCGGCCGGTTGGGGCCGCACGGTCGGCAAGCTCCTCGCCGTCGCGCTGCTGTCCAAGCTGGTCCTGGTCACCGGCGCGGCGGTAGGGCTGGCAGTGCTGGCGCACGCGCACCTGGCCGGCGGTGGGTTCGGCGTCACCCTCGCCGCGGCGATGGTCCTGCTGCTGGTCGGGCTGGCACCGATGGCGCTGCTGAGGCACGCACCCGGCGGGGCGCCGGCGATGGGCCGGTCGGAGATCGCCCACGCCTCCGGCGCGCCGCAGGCGTTGAAGGCCGCGCAGACCGCCGGCACGGTCGCGGCGGTGATCTGATGACCACGGCAGCCGAAACCCGCTACGAGTACGGCCCGCGGGCCAAGCGCGGCTACGCCGGTATGTCGCCGCCGCAGATAGCGGTGGTGCTGGTCGCCGCGTTCGTCGCCGTCGCCGTCCTCAACGTGGTGGGCGGGATCGTCGGCCTGCCCCTGGCAGTCGGCGTGGGCGCGCTGGGCGGGCTGCTCACCTTCACCCGCCACGCCGGCCTGGCCCTGCCCGAATGGGTCCCGATCCTGTGGCAGCGGGCCCGGGGCCAGCGCCGCTGGACTCACGACGCCGAAGCGGGGGCCCTACCGGCCTGGCCGAAAGCCCTGGGCAACGTGGCGTCCCGCGGTGGCGACCTGACCCCGTACCTGTGGGATGGGGCGCCGGTGGGCCTGCTCGACGTGACCGCCCCGGCCGCGTTCACCCTCGCCAGCTCCCACACCCGGACGGCTGCCACGTCCGGTTTCGCCGCCACCCTGGCCGGGCTGGCCGAGCCGGGCGGCCTCGTCGAGGCCGTGTCCTGGACCGTGCGGGTCAGCCCGGCCGACGCCGACGCCCTGGACTCGTGGGCCGCGCACAACACCGACACCACGGCTCACCCGAAGCTGGCCGCCTCCTATGCGGCCCTGCTCGCCGAGGCCGGCCCGGTCGGGCAGCACCACACCCACACCCTCGCGGTCCGGCTCCGCAACGGCCGGGAAACCACCTACGCCAAGCGGTTGGCCGGCGGGCTGGGTCCGCTGGTCGCCCGGGAGGTTGAGCGCCTGGCCGTGCAGCTCGGCGACGCCGGGGTGAAGGCCACCCCGATCACCGGGGCCGCCCACGACCGGGTGGTGTGGCATCTGGACCTGTTCGGTGTCCCGTCCCCTGATCTGCCGGTGGTCGGGTTCGCCGACGAGTGGGATGCGGTCCGGGTCGACGGCTCCCTGTTCCGCGTCCTGTGGGTGGAGGACATGCCGCGGGTCCCAGTCGCCGCGGACTTCCTCGCGCCGCTGCTGCTGGGCTGCCGGGCCCCGCGGATCGTCACCCTGATCGCCCGGCCCGTCCCCGCCGACGCTGCCGTGTCGACGGCGGAGCGGCAGGCCGGCGGCGCCGAAGCCGACGCTGAGCTACTGGCCCGGCATGGGGTGCGGCTGTCCGCGGCCCGGCGTCGGTCCCTGGGCGCGTCTCAGGCCCGGGAAGCGGAGCTGACCGGCGGGCACGCCCTGATCCGGTATGTGGCCCTGGTCGCCGTGTCGGCGCCGGACAAGGCCGCGTTGGCCGACGCCACCGCCGAAGTGATCGCCGCCGGTGCGAAGTCACGGCTCCGCCTCCGCGTCCTCTACGGCCGGCAAGGGCCGGCGCTCGCCGCCGTGCTGCCGCTGGCCCGGAAGGTGAGCCGATGATAAAGATCCTCTACCTCCTCGCCGGTTCGGCCGTTCTCGGCGTCTGCGCCTACCGGGATCGGGTCGCGGCCTACGGACTCGCCGCCGTCGCCGGGGTGTGCGCTGGTGGCGCGACCGTCATCATCGTTCTGGCAGTGTTCCGATGAGCCTCACCCTGCCCCCGCACGAAACGACGTCGGCGCAGCTCGCCGGGGTCTGGCCGTGGCTTTCCGCCGGCGGGAATGCCACCGGGCCGTACCTGGGCGACTCGATGGCAGACGGCAGCGCGTGGTGCTACTCGCCGCAATCCGCCTACGTCGCCGGCGATGTGACCGGGCCCAACCTGCTCCTAGCGGGGATGGTCGGCCGGGCCAAGTCGTCGCTGATAAAGATGCTCGTCGCTTACGTGGTCGGGTTGCACGGCGGGTCGGCGACCGTCCTGGACGTCAAAAGCGAGTACGGGCCGCTGGCCGACTTCCTCGGCTATCCGGTGATCCGGCTGCGCCCCGGTGGCGGCGTCCGGCTCAACCTGCTCGACGTCGAGCAGGCCGACCGCCCGCAAGTCCTAGCCGGGATCGCCCTGTCCGCGCTGGGCCGGCCGCTGCTGCCGGTCGAGGAGGCCGGCTGCACCGCCGCGCTGGCCGTCGCCGAGCAGACGGCCAACCCGGTTCACCTGGGCACGGTCGCCGAGGCGCTGCTACACCCGAAGCTCGGGCAGGCCCGGGCGTTGGGCTTTCAAGGGCCGGGGGCGCTGGCCGCCCTCCGTGACGCGACCCGCCCGGTCGCCCTCGCCGTCCGGCACCTGGTCACCACCGCCCTGCCCGGGGTCATCGACGGGCCCACGTCGGCGGAGCTGCTGGCCGGCCGGCTGCTGGTCCTCGACCTGTCCGAAGTCGGCGACGACCGGGCGGTGCGGGTGATGCTCGCCGCCGCCATGCGGTGGGCCGCGGAACGCCCCACCGGCGGTAACGGCCTGCTGGTCGCTGACGAGGCGTGGCGAGTGCTGGCCGACCCGGGGACCGCAACGGCCGCTCAGGCCGCGTTCAAGCTGGCCCGGGCCCGCGGGGTGGCCGGCGTCCTCGTCCTGCACCGGCTCAGTGACCTGGACGCGGTCGGCCCGGCCGGCTCACGGGAACGGGCGATCGCGCACGGCCTGGTCAACGATTCCGAGACAAAGGTGCTGTTCGGTCAGGAACCGTCCGAGGCCGCCGCCCTGATCGGGGTGGCCGGTCTGTCCGACCGTGAAGCGGAGCTGGTCACCCGGCTGGGCCGGGGCTGCGCCCTGTGGCGGGTCGGCCGCCGACCGCCCACACCCGTGCGGCATCGGGTCCCCGCCGCGCTGCTGCCGGTCGTCGACACAGACGGGGCCATGCAGTGACCGGGCTGTCCACGGTCCCCCCGGTGGAGGCGCTGGCGATCCTCGCCTTTGCCCTGCCGGTGCTGCTGCTGATCGGCTGGGGCCGGCGGAAGCCGACCACCCGGGCGCGGTGGGCGACCCGCCGGGATCTACGCCCGCTGGCCGTCCGCGCACCGCTCCCGGGGCGGATCACGTTAGGCACGGCGGGTCGGCAGCTCCTCGCCGCCGAACCGCAACATTCGCTGATCGTGTTCGGCCCGACCGGGTCAGGTAAGACACTGTCGGTCGTCGAGCCGGCCCTGTTGGAGTGGCCCGGCCCGGCCGTGGTGACCACGGTCAAGGCTGGCGTGCTGGATCACACCGAAGGTCAGCGCTCCACCATCGGACCGGTATTCGTGTATGACCCGACCGGGTCAACCGGCCGGCCCTGCTCGACCTGGACCCCGCTTATTGGCTGCGGCACGTGGACCGGCGCCTCACAGATGGCCGGGTGGCTGGTCGCCGCCGCCGGTGAGGCTGGCCACGGGGATCATGCCCGTTTCTGGACGCCGCTGGCCCGCAAACTCCTCGCGCCGCTGCTGTTCGCCGCCGGCGCGTCCTCCGGGTCAATGGCCGACGTCGTGCGCTGGGTGGACACGAAGAACACCGTTGAAGTGAAAGACATTCTTCTACGGGAGAATGTGCAAGAAGCGCTGAATGCTTTCACCGCGTCATGTGGCCGGCCCACTGAAACCGGCGGCTCCGTTTATGCCACCGCGGAAACCATTCTTGACGTCTACACCGACCCGCAGGTCGCCGAGTCCGCCTCGTCGTGCGAGATCACCCCGGCGGGTCTGCTCGACAGCTCGGGGACGCTGTACCTGGTCACCCCGGCCCACGCCCAGGACCGGCTACGACCCCTCTTCGAAGCCCTGGTCATGTCAGTGGTCAGGGAGGCGCAGGACCGCGCCCAGGCCGGCCACACCGTGTCACCCGGTCTGCTGCTGCTCCTCGACGAGGCCGGCAACACCGCCCCGTTGCGGGACCTGCCCGCCATCGCCTCCACCGGCAGAGAGCAAGGCATCCAGACAATCTCCGTCTGGCAGGACCTCGCCCAAGTGACAGACCGGTACGGCCGGCAGGCGACCACCGTCGTCAACAATCACCGGGGGAAGCTGGCCCTCGCCGGCATCGCCGACCTGGGCACCCTGGACTACCTGTCCCGGCTCCTCGGCGACACCGACGTCGACCGGACGTCAGTCACCCACCAGGCCGGCGGCGGACAGTCCACGTCGACGAGCACACAGCAGCAACGCCTCGCACCGGCCGACACGATCCGGCAGCTCCCGATAGGCCGCGGGGTCCTGGTGTACGGCTCGACACCGGCCGCACGGCTCACCCTGCGCCGCGCCGACCGTAAGCCGCTGGCCTCCCGGTACGGCCAGCCCGTCCTCACCGTCCCGACGGCCGACGCCGAGGACGTCTGACCGATGCTGCGCATGGCCCCGATCAAGGCCAACACCGGCGCCGTCGAGTACTACCTGGCCCGGTCGCAGGGGTGCGGCCCGGAAATGACCCGGGAGGCGATCGCCGACTACTACACCGGCAACCGTGAAGCCGCCGGCGCCTGGGTGGGGACCGGCGCCGCCGCACTCGGCCTGGCCGGTGAGATCGACCCGGCCGAGTTCCGTCAGCTCCTCCTCGACGGAAAGACGCCGGACGGGACCGCGCGGACAAGGTCGGTCATGCGGACGAACAAGGCGACCGGGGAGCAGTACGACGACCGCGACGCCGGCATAGACGCCGTCCTGCGAGCACCCAAGTCCGTGTCGGTCCTGTGGGCGCTCGGCGACACCGGCACGCAGGCGCAGGTGATCGCCGCCCACGACCACGCCGCCCGGGAGGCGGTCCGCTACCTGGAGACCGTCGCCGCGCACGCCCGCCGCGGGCACGCGGGGATGGGGGAGCGGGTGGCAACGGACGGGTTCATCGCCGCCGCGTTCCGCCACCGCGACGCCCGACCGGCCCACGGCGCCGACTGCGGGGACCCGCTGCTACACACCCATTGTGTGATCGCCAACGTGGTCCACGCCACCGATGACCGATGGGGCGCCGTCGACTCCA
>JAABUW010002250.1_pt1 | contig 29838 bp, 24 predicted proteins | sample 5560081 | NCBI WGS metagenome assembly JAABUW01 (sample SAMN10711882, study PRJNA513363) | rock metagenome | isolation source: Antarctica rocks | place: Antarctica: Victoria Land, Knobhead sud | reverse complement strand
GACAGTGTTACCCCAGTCCTAATGGCATAGGCCCTCGTGAGCAGGACCATTGAAGATGCCGTAGCTAAGTTCCGTTTTTCCATAGATATGGTAAACACCCCCGGGGAATGCATAATGGACCCAGACCTAGCGGACAAGAACGCCTGCACGCTATGCTAATGGAAGATCTCTAGGTTCTGCATGCATAGGTAAAGCATACTGGATAATTAGAGTTAGAATAACCAGTCATCGCTGATGCATGCCTCATGTTGCGACTTTCCCGTGGCAGATGGGTATCCTGTGAATAATGATCATGAAGTCGTAAGAGTCTCTTCTACTCCCTTAATTCCTCTTTCGACTCTGCTTGCTCCTCGCTCAGCCTCTCATCAAGCAAATCCTCCCTTTCCTTTCCATGTCTTGACTTCTTAATGTTTAGACACCCGTCCCCGTTCAGCGGCGTTCGTGCTCTCCGATGCCCAGTCTCTCTCAGGCTCGCATCACTAGTCATTGGCCGAATATCTGAGGCACTCCAAATACGAGAGTTGCGAGTGCTGTGATCTAAGCGTGAGTTGCGATTGCTGTGTTCAGGGGAACGACTGGTGGGGTCAATACTGTTGAAATCGTGAGTGCTCCAGCTAGCTCGGTGTACGCGTGCACCAAATGGAGCACCAGTCCCTGGACTTTCAAGTTGAGACTGCATGCTATTTTTGCGGCTAGGGCGCGCAGTGCGAGGGCGATGGACCGGAGTAACGGAGACGCGAGAGCCCATGGGATCGTGGACGCTGCCGATGAAATCCTCGTCCTCGTCTTCAATCTTGGGGTGCCGGCGTACGGAGGCCACGTTGAAATACGGTCCCTTTGGCTCCTCTGGCGGAGGTGGGCGCGGCGGAGGAAGATCAAGTGCGGTCTTCGCAACATGAGCGTAATACTTCTGGCGGATCTTCTCCCATTTCCTGGGTCTGAAGCTCTCGTTGTTGCGGGTGACGGACATGTAGCTTGAGATAGCGCCGATGACTATGGCAATCAAGAGGACGATAGTCAAGATGCCTTGGATGACGATAATGACAACACCAATAATCGTCGTGGTTATTCGTGCTAAATTGAAGCGCACGTCGAAAGCTGCAGACAAAGCGACTGTGGAGACTTTACTAAAGCCAAGGAGGTAGACCATCAAGGCATTGAGGCGGGCACCTTCGAAAGGCTTCAACGTCACGATGATGATGAGGGCGATGATTTCAACGACAAGCAAACCGAAGACTTGAGTCATCGGCTGACCTGCGGCTCCTCCGTAGAAGCAAGCACGAACAAACTCGTAAACCAGCCAGACAGCGAAAAACCACCATCTTGTCCTTCGAAAGCGTGAAGCTAGCCAGCCAAATCGCTTGGTGTAGTGCTCGTCTTCATGTACACTAGTTCGTTTAACATCATTGTCGGTGTACCGGATTCTCCACCATGGCAAAGTACCAGCGGAAACTCTCTGTTCAGATTTCTCCGACCTGTGGCTCTCGAGCTCGAATCCATACCAAGGAATTGGACCGACAGCCTTGGTTTTCTCGATGTGCACTCTGTCCGGCACTGTTGCGTAGTGCCCCAAGCGAAGCCGACAAAAGCAAGAATAGCCGGCAACGCCAAACATCCCCACAAAAAGGACGATGAAGATGATAGCCGCTATAGCTGTAGGTCCAGCCGAGCCCTTGTAGGTGAATTGAAAGAGCGTCAAGAAGATCATCATAAAGAATCCGATGAAACAGGTACGAAGCGCAGCTTGTACAGTGTATGCAATCCAATGGGCCCTAAAATGAGCCAGCTTCTGAGTTCTCACCACGTTGATCTTGCTTAAGCCCTCAACAGTCCCTTTGATAGCAACAATTGCAGTCACAATGAGGACGATGAGGATTATGAACCATAGGAAACCGGTCATGAATGCGTTCGATGCTGGGATACCCTCCGGAGACAGTGTTCCCGCAAACCCGGAGTAGTTGCCTGGTATGGGCAGGCCTGGCTTGACAGGATTTCCGTACCAAGAGTACCCATCTGAAGAATTCGCGATTGCTCTTTTGGCGATGTGATTTTCCAGGTTTCTTGTTTGCAGCATCCTCAACTGATCTTCCATTGACCCGGTGTATCGTCTGAATATGTTGAGGCTTGATCGTTTGTAAATTTGGGAAAGCTGATAGCCACCACCAATATCATTGGCCGAAGCACCTGTACTTGCTGCTCCTACACTGCTAGTGTTTCCCCTGTTGGATCCTAAGAATCGGTTGATGCTGTCCTGCATTGACTGACTGTAGATCATACCCGCACTCCACGCAAAATTGCTCCACCAAGCCGTTAGCACGCTCGGCCAGTTCATCGACAATGCTCCGGTGTAGAAGATGTGGTGGAAAACCGCGAAGACGACGAAGATCGAAAGTGAGTGAGCGTAATGCGTACGCATGGTTGGAATATGGTCACCGTAGACGGCTGTGGCAAGGGATGCGCCCAGAGCGACAAGCGTGAATATACCTAGCACTGTGCCAACAGACTTGGGCTGCGAGAAGGTCACCCCGTTTGTCACGACTGCAGAGTAGCATCCGATTTCTGATTCCGTTGAATTGCCGAAGATTCGTAGGATTGCTTGACCTTCGAAGTCCGGTATGCTCAATGCGATTGGAGGAATGCCGGCAACGTCGGATTGGGAGACGGGGATGATTCCATTAGCTTCGATGGAGACGCTGCGGTTCATGGGACAAAGGCTATGTCATGTCAGGATTCTGTGGGTGCCAATAGCCTGTTTGCTCACCTATATATCTGGGCATTGCAAGGATTGAAGGTGAGGTCGAATCTAGACTCGCCGTAGGCAAAGACACCGATGTACACTGGATACCTTCAATCAACCGTGCCATCGGATATAAACGGGCGCCAATACGTACTCATGATGCTCTCGTTGGCAACATTGGTTCTCCCCTCCAAATGAAATAGCACCGTCATATTGTCTTGGTAGTATGCGGCATCAAATCTCGTAACATTGATGAGCGAGCTGCCAAGACAATCCCCGAAGTTTTGTGTATACAGTGCTGGTTTCCGGTCATCGGCGAGGTATAGTGTTTCTCCAGCGGAGTTCGTACTCTGCACATACTGGGTATCTATAGATGAGGTGTAGTCGACGAGCGAGAGGAATGACACCAAGAGGAGTAGTAGGCCGGACCGGAAGACACCGTTGGAGGCAGACAGTGTATATGCCATTGCGAAGCCTGGGAGTAGGCCGTGCAACTCTAACGGGACGAGAATATGGAAAGGAGATATCACAGTGAGGGTTGGGGCTGCGGTTGAGCTGCGGAGCTTTAAGTTAAGCCGAGATCTGCTCACGACAGTTTGTGTGATGACGGGCACATCACGAGCGTCGGCCGACGATAGTGACAGATCGTGACTGCGTTTTCATTGCTTGCTTCACCCCACGATACAGATACTTGTGGCGACGAACAAGTTCACGTTGTGGTGGCGCCAGTAGAACGAGTGCGAGAGGTTCTGTCCAATAGGAAGTCGTGACTTCCATAGAAGTGGCCGGGCGCCAAGCTATTTCGGGAGCTTGGGGTATACCCGCCGAGGTCGTATAAAGCATCGTGGGTTGAAGAATGATCAGACACCCTTGTTCAAGAGCGTCTTTGGATGCTTCGATTTTGTACATTGTGTTCAAGCATCAAGCTGTAATCTATCTAATAGTGCATCGACTTTTCCAAGCAGTACCTGATAATTAATCGCGTCCCCCTCTAGCTCGTCTCTTGCAATCTCTCCGTTCAGAGTCCTGATCACTATATGGTTCTCGACTGAGGCATCTCCTTGGGGCACTGCGCCGACATCGATACCTTCATCTTCGGGTACCTCTTGGTCGGCGTTCACATCGGCACCTTCTAAAGTCGATTCAGCTGCTTCCTCCATCATGTCTTCAATACCGGAGTCTTCGAAGCGCAGTCGGAAACGTTCCGATAGATAGTATCTGATATCATCAAGCAACTCGATAGTATCAGTCTCTTGCCTTCCCTTGATTCTATGCGCACTTTCTCGGACAAGGTCCGCAAATTCCACTTCGTCAATGTACGATTCCAGCCGGTATGCGAAGTAGCGTGCGCCAAAATCTTCGAGCCTTGGTACGCGCGTTAACCATCCTGCTCGCACAACATCATATATGTCTATTTCATCTTGCTCTGCATGGTCTGCAACATGGTTCTCAAAGCTGTCCAACCGAGCAGCAATGTGAGACATGGAACCATTCCCAAGCGTGCTGATGACCACTGCAGCCTTGAGCTTCAATCTTTCAATCAAGAGAAGGTCAGCAGCGAACAGAACGTCGATAGCAAGCTCTAACGGAATGTCAGTCTTCTCAGTGTAAAGGAATTGTAAAACGACCTCCAAAACCTTTGGAGAACAGTCTATCGGGACTATTTGCAAGTGTTCCGTATCTTGCGCCTCTCGAAATGCAGAAGAGAACATCGTCAGGAAGAGTTCCGAGCGGATAATCATCGCGCGGTGAACGGGGAAAAGGACAGACTTTCGGGGACTTCGCGATCGAGAAGGGGAACGAGAGGCCTGGGAGACGGGACCAACGGGGATGCCATTCTGTGGCTCGAGAGTACGGCGCATTGCTTGTGGCAGGCCTTCATTGACGGTAGGTCCTGTCTCTGCAGCGTCTTCGGGATCGTCGGCTCGCAGTAGAACGTCTGCAAATATGCCATTGTTCCGGTCCCATCTCACATTACTCGCTTTGGTCGTGTCGATCGTAACTCTATGTTTCAGGACATTGTCCGCGAACCATGTGTCCACCTGATTCCGCCCTTTATCAACCTCATCGGTCCTCCGCTGTCTAGCGAGCCTGCGATCGTTGCCTCCAATGATGGCATCCCAGAGACTTCGAATTTCCAATTGTTTGCTTAGCTTGTCAATCCCTTCTAAGACCTCGTCTTCCGAGAACCCAGTCCCTGGGCCCCCTCCCACGTCATTGGGAACCTCGCCGAGATAAATATGTCGGATGGCTATTCCGAAAGCTTGGGGAGGAATCGCGGGAGGCAACCTCCACGACGTGGTATCAGGAGCATTCTGAAGCTTTTTGGAGAAATACGGGCTCCGCGCGGATAGTATGAACTTGTGTAGATGAAATGTCTCTCCTGCACCAGTAACAAGTATATCCGAAGTCTGAGGATGCTCCCGCGTTAGGAGGGAGATTATATGAGATGCGAAAGGCTGAAGTGGGTCTGTCGATTTACTGTAGTCATATGAGAGAAGTAGGTTTCGTATTCGGTCGTTAAGGGCATTGTAAAGGCATCGCTCGCCCTGAAACGTATCTCGTTCGCAGAGCGCGCCTGACTCTAGCAGTAGCTGTACAACTTCAAAATGGCCGCATAGACTGGCCTTGCCTTGAGGCGTTAGCACCCAACCTTGTGGGAATTGGGAGGGCCCATACTAGGATCAAGGGCGTGTAATCAAATTTGTCTCTCGCATTAATGTTGGCCCCCTCCGTAATCATCTCCTGACAAACCTTTAGATCTCCCCGGCGGCAAGCCTCACACAGCGTTAGAAATGGTTTGCTGTCATCCAACGGACTGTCTTCCTTGAGTTTGCCGTCTTGAATGAGTTTATTTTCCTCCGCTAAGCTTGCTTCTATCTGGTCTTTCCGAAGTACCATCCTGACTCGAGCCGTCCAGCAGCGAGAATGCGTGTAACCGGAATCAAAGGAGAAGAACTTGAACAGCGGATCGGAGCAGCATGGCGGATGGGGACGTGGCGATAAAAGTGCAAGATCTTATCATCACGTGACCGTTGCTCGGTTGACCCGCGTTAGTAAACATAAGTATATGCGAAAACTTTCGAGGTACCTCGAAACACCAAAGAGCCTCATCTCGACTCGAAGGAATATTTCAAACATGGTGGTTCTCCTTTTGTGACGTCTGCGACCTGCATCTACTTATACCATTCTTGGGGAAACGATTAAGCATTCATTGCCAATATGGCTACCCCAATAGAAGCAGAGCAGTATGAAGTCCTCGAGACTATAGGTATGTGCTCAGCGATACTCTTGCACACAATTTTACTCAAACTGACCATGTGTGCAGGCCGAGGGTCGTTTGGTACCATTAGAAGGGTCCGAAGAGTTTCCGATGGTCATGTACAAGGACCTCACAAGCTCCTGCAAATCTTACGGCTGTTGACGCTTATTCGTACTAGATACTATGCCGGAAGGAAATCCAATACATCAAGATGTCCCAAAAAGAGCGAGAACAACTTCACGCCGAGTTCTCAATCCTCAACTCCCTCAAACATCCCAATATTGTCGCCTACTACCACCGAGAACACCTCAAATCAACGCAAGAGTTATACCTGTATATGGAATACTGTGGTGGGGGTGACCTGAGCAAGGAGATTCAAAAACTCAAAGACAACAACCAATATGCATCCGAGGAATACGCTTGGAGTATATTTTCTCAACTCATTGCTGCCATGTACCGGTGCCACTATGGTGTCAATGCACCAGAGGTCGGCAGTAACGTGATGGGACAGAACACTGGCCTAAAACCCTTGGGCTTGAAGGGTAAGAATCAAGTAATGATTCTACATCGAGATCTCAAGCCAGAGAACGGTAGGTCTTGGCTCCGGACTCTTGAGGCATTGAGGGCTGATATTGTGCAGTCTTTCTGGGGGCGGACAACTCAGTCAAGCTCGGCGATTTTGGACTGTCGAAGCTGATGCAATCACACGACTTTGCCTCAACCTATGTCGGAACTCCCTTCTATATGTCTCCCGAAATATGTGCCGCCGAGCGGTACACACTTCACTCGGACATATGGTCCCTTGGCTGTGTGATGTACGAACTCTGCGCGAAAACTCAACCATTCAATGCTAAGACACATTTCCACTTGATACAAAAGATCAAAGAGGGTCGAGTAGATCCACTGCCAGCGATATACTCTCCAGACTTGCAACATGCTATTAGAAGCTGCTTGAATGTTAACCCTCTAAAGCGACCAGATACTGCAAGCCTTCTGAATCTTCCTGCAGTACGACTGATACGAAAAGAGAGAGAAGTAGTAGAGCTAGGAAAGATACTGAGGACGAAGGAAGAGCAAGCACTGCGAAAGGCCCAAGAAGCCGATGCAAAAGCGTCGAGTATGCACGACGAAAACAAGAGGATAAGAGTCGCGTTAGAGTCGACGATAAGGCGAGAATGGGAGGTGAAGGCGCGGCTCGAGATCGATCGACAAGTAGCGATAGAGAAAGAAAAGCTCCAGAAGGTTTTCGAGAATGAAATTCGAAGGCGCGTCGATATAGAGGTGCAACAGCGACTCCTGGAGCTGAATGTCTCGAAAGAAGCCGCGCCACCGACTCCGGACAACATTCAACTCTCATCAGTCAGCACTAGCGCTGACACAGATTTCCCATCAATGACGGATCTCAGTAGTCTATCCCTCGATTCTCCTCCAGCGGTAGAGTCGAAGACGCCTCCAAAGAAGAGAGCTCGCGGCCCATTCTCCCGGGCTCGCACGAACTTCGACTCACCAATAGACGTCCATATGGTCGACCCGTCTCCGATGTCGATTGCCTGTTTGTCGTTGTCGCCCCGACGAACAGCTGCCGCCAATGGGAACAGTATCCCCAGTAGTAAAAACATATTTGCTGGTGCCGGAGCCCAGAAGGACCGCTTGATATTACAGCCATCTTCACCACGCTCTTCGATCATTGTTGAGGATGAAGAAGACATATTACCTGATCTTCCCTCGCCCACTCGACCTCCCTCAGGCATTCCTGACCCCTTCAAGGTCGCAGGTCGTCCGGGTCTTCTCCGACAGAAGACGGCCCCAATGAACCGTCTTAGCGGTCGTGCACAACCTGCGTTGTTTCCTCCAATGGCATCTAACCGACCATCTCGTGTGCCGTCTCCACCAAGTCCAAAGCAATCGGGGTTGTCCCCGGCCCGCAAAGCCCCGCCTAAACCAATCACTGGTGGGGCCGAAAACGACATGTTCAAAGCTGTCATGCAGCGCAACTTGCTGGGCCAAAACGGAGGTGGTAGAACACTGGTCGAGCTGGCTCAGGCGAGAGCTGGTGGCACCAGCCAGGCGCAAAAGATCGAAAAGGGCCTTGGTGAAGATTCGAGGAAGGAAAATTTGAGGAGTAGTGGAGAAGTGCCCATCTGGGATCCCGAGAGAGATGAGATGCCAAGTCCGTTTCTCGTGAGAGGCGGTCGAGGCATGAGGAACTTATGATTACCATTGGTGGCATGCGAGCGCTCATGCGCGAATCAGGGGGTCATGACCTCGGATCGTTTCTCAGGCGTTTCGCTTTGTTTATTGCTGTGTATCAAGGACCTGCGTGGATGTCAGTAAAGCCTCGGAGGACAGCGTCTCGGGCATCTGCAGAGTTTCCGTGCAAGCATGAGTCGAGCTGTGAGATTGTTGGGAAGCCGAAAACCTTGGAAAGGGGGAAGCTTCATCCCAAGACATATTCTAAGCAGATGTACTTTAGGACGAAATGGTAGATTTGAGAACGTTCAACCGTCCATGAGTACTAACCCGCCTCGCTGCCAATTTTTGTACCGCAACCAAAATGGAAGAACACGAGGATTGTTGTCAATACCTACCCAATGTTCCCAGTTCCGCTTGTCCCTAGGGTTCGATCCACCCAAACTTACGACGATTGATCCGAATCGTCGTCATGCCGCAAGTGTTCGGACTTGACCCGCAGGAATCGCATTCTTTCTGGGCCGATACCAGGTACAGCTGCTTCGCTGCCAGTTCACAACGCAAGACTAGCGGCTCCATTATATGATTGGCAGCCGAACCTCCTTCAAATTCTCAAAAGCGGCAGTGGATTCCCTAGTGTGACACTGTTCTCGTCCCATCTGGCATGCTGGGGTAGCGAACAACGACGGGAAAGGCTCTTACATGCCCCCCTTCTCCCAGTACGGTATTTGGAACGGTCGATAGCACCAGTCTTCGTTAACGAGTGGCTGCTGTGTGATGGGATTCCCGAGAAAGGTGCTGGATGGCGTTTCGGATCGGAAAATGGGATGCTCCTGCATATCTTCCTCTAGCACCATCTGCCAAAACGTATTGCAGCTACTTCAGCCTTGGCGAGAATGCCTTGAGGTTAGAGATTGCCGCATTGGACGAAGTGGACCCTTTAATTTACCCGGAAAGATGAGGATGATAGCACAGCCAGTCAGGTACAGCCGCGCAGGTTTGAGCCTTCACTCCCCGCCAAGAAACGTGGTCTGTGACTTTGTGTCTCAAATAGGAAATGGAAGCTATTCATATCTTCCGGCCGTTGGGTCCGATTGAACGATCGACGGCGCCAGGCGGTTGTCAAAATCCTTAGCCTGTCCTCTTTGGATGAGCAGGGCCAGCAGGCTACGTTGAAGATAAAGGGCAACAACAATCGATCGCTTTAAATACGTGAGAGATCTACCCTTTCTTATGCCTATCATCAAGGCTGGTCTGTACATCTCATTACAATGTCAGCCTCGGAGCGCTCGGCCTAAAAATAGGTGCCTAAATTCTCGGCTTTTAGAGTTTTAGGTTGGCATTGATCATCCTCGACCTTCGTCCTTGTCTGTCGGAGTCCGACCATGAGGACTGGGGACGTACTTGGAAAAGGCCTTGCTCACATACCGATGATTTTGCCTGGCGGACGTCAGAAACGTTTATTTTTGGGTCAAGAGCACTGGCGTCGACGAAGTGGTAAACTGGCTCACGGAGATGGTACCGTGATCGTTGATTAAAGTAGCGTCAAGGATTTACGATACTCGCCGTACCGTTCAATGTCGATGTGTGGGCATGCAATACTGTTGAAGCAGTGCGTTAGCGTTATAAGTTTTGAGTGCGCCCGTTGCCAATGATGGCAGACGATGGGTGAGGCTTGACCGACCAGCTGACGGGGAATTTCTCCCCCGGTATGCCGCAGGACGACGCGGTGTTCCCAATGTATTTGCGAGCATTCGTGTTGCGACTGAAACGAGCAAAGAACTGTAGACGTAGTTCGAAACGACCGGCAATTGTTCCAAAGGAAGAATCTCGTGACAATGGACTCGTAGCCATGGACAACACCATCGTTGCACTTTGCCAGTATCAGCAGTAATTTTCATGCACGAGTGAGGAGTTAGTTGTCATTTCAAATCCCTGTCATAGGCTTCCGACTTGCTAATCTAAGGCACTAAAACTCTAAAGCTCTACTAGTCATCCGTACTGCCTCCTAGACAATTCCCACGAGTACATCAGACTTGACTTCATCTACCTACCACGCCGACCACACTACCATCTGGTCCTCATCGCCATTCACTCGCTTTCTATTTCGCGATCACCAGCAACTGCGTTCGTTGAGGAGACGGAGGTCCCGACCAGTGATTCGCGTCGAGCTTAATTCCAACTGAAGGTTATCCCGACCACCGTTGACCTCGGAATTCCTCTGTCACCATCTGTCTCCCTGGCCCATTCGGCGTCCACTCATTGGCATTCGTTGACCTCTCCATTGTCTTATCACCTCACGCTCATTACGCAGCGCTCGAATCCTCCGACAGCACAATCCTTGACAGCCTTTGTTTCGGGCGCAGTCTAGACTGATGTTGGCCATTCGCATCTGAGGCTGGGACAAGCTGGATAAAGAAACACATTGCCACAATTGCGGCTTTTCAGGACCGGATCTACTTGGATAGTTTCGGAGCATCAACTACTGCTGTGCTGAAGTCGCATACACAATGGCGCCTTCCCCTCCGAGATTACGCATTTTATCAGGTAGGGACACTAGCCCTTGAACAGCTCCAGTTCAACCTCCTTCGATCATATCAAGACTGTCCTGCCTACGTGAAGCCTCGCTACTATGACACCCAAGCTAACATCTTATTCCATTCTTGCAGTTGGCGGTAATCCTATCTCAGCCTTCCTGTCATGGCGCCTCCAAGCTACCAATGCTTGCGATGTAACGTTGGTGTGGAAATCTGGGTATGAAGCGGTCTCGCAATATGGCATATCTTTCAAGTAAGTACACCTACGCTCTGATTTTCGATCGGTGAATGTGCTAAATGAACTTCCCTACAGATCTAAGCTTTTCGGCAATGAACGATTCAAACCCCGCCATGGTAGTTCAGAATTCCTTCTTCCTCCGATGGATGCTGAGTCTCGCTAACATTCGACAGTTGTCAGATCTCCAGATGATGCTGCCGGCAAGAAAGCGGCATTTGATTACGTCCTTCTGTGCGTCAAAGCGCTACCAGATGTCTACGATCTAGCGGCTGTCATCGAATCCGTCGTCACCCCCCAGCATACTTGCATTCTCGTCAATACTACACACACGCTTGGCGTCGAATCACACCTTGAACAGAGATTTCCAACCAACGTTGTGCTTTCGTTGGTATCAGGAGCTGAGATCACACAGCTTGGAGCAAGTGAATTTGAACATATCGGAGCCACGGATATTTGGGTTGGTCCAGCCAACAAGAACGATGCAATTCCAGCCGCGATCCAAAACGATATGGCGGAAGCGCTCGCAATGACACTGAGCACCGGCCAAGTTGACTGCAAAGTCTCCCAGAATATAAGACAACAGCAATATGAACGCATGATTGGGTAAGCCCACACAACCAGGATGGCCAAGAGATCCACGTGCTGACACTCACTAGGCCAATTGCATTTCATCCTCCCAGCGTCCTCTTTGAGGTACCCTCACATACAGAGCTACTTGAGAAGGTTGGCGTACGTGTGATGATATCTGATGTGATGGACGAGCTTCTCCAAATCGCGACAGCTCAGGGCTGTCACTTCGACGAAGAATTCAAGCTTAAGACTATACAGAAGATGTCCGAGCCGTCGCCGACGTACAGCATTATGTATCAAGATTTCATGGCGAAAAGACCAATGGAAGTTGAGACGTACCTTGGTTCCCCCATCAAGCTTGCTCAAGATACCGGGATCAGAATACCTCGCATCGAGACTCTATACGCTCTTCTTCATCATTGCAACATTGTTAATCAACAAAAGCCGGCAGTAGCTCCGTCCGTTTCTCCCAACCCTCCACCGGGTTCTGCCCCCCCTCGAGTATCTTCCACAGGTCCACGACCACCAATGAACGGTAATATGAACGGTAACGTGAACGGCAATGGCATGCGTGGAGGAAGGACTCCGTCAATGGGGCCCCCCATGAGGCGCGGTCCAGGGCCGCCTACAATGAATGGATACCCTTCGCGACAATCCAATGGTTATAATCCTCGCGGACCTCCACTGAACCAGCTGTCTCGGCGGCCCTCTTTCGAAGGTGATGATCTAGGTGAATTTAGTCACCTAGTGCTATACGACGAGATACCTGAAGGTGGCGTTGCTCCAGGATATGGTGACATGAGCAATGGCACAAACAACCCTGAATTGGCAATCAGAGAGCGAGAACTGAATCTCCGCCAGCGAGAGCTGCAGCTGAGGGAACAAGAGTACAGCATGCGCAAAGGACCTAGAAGGCCACCGCCATCTCATCGAGGGGGTTTTGATGACGACGACGATGACGATGACGACTTCTTCGACCCTATGGCCGCTCGAGGGCCTCCCATGCCTGCAATTGACCCCGATAGTGTTGACATGATGAGTGTTACTTCTCGTAGGACCAGGAAAGCCCCGAGTCTCAGTCAGATTCGCCAGAACCCTGAGCAGGGGATTATGGGAAGAGGATCCGGTGGGCGCCAGAGTCACAGCCACGGCCCGAGAGCTGGTATGAACAGAAATCGAATTTCTGCACAGATGTTGGCAGGCATGCCGGGGATGCACGACGATCCCTTGGCAAATCCGATGATGGGATATTCTTCGAATCGATACGGCACTGTCGACAGGAAAGCCATAGGAGATGAGTCTAGAACGAATTCATTAACGGCTGCCCGGCTGAACGAGCTGCAGGGAGCTGGCACTAACGCTGGGATGAATGGTGCATATCCGAGCCCAGCTCCAACTCCTGGTATGCCTCGGCGGACAAGTCATTCTCCAGGGAATCCTTTTAACGGGAAGAACATGGGAAGACCATCCCCGCCAGATGATGGGTATTTGCCACCAGGTGGGATGCATCCTAATGGAGGACCATCACCCCCTGGGATGATGCGTCAGCCTGTGCCAAGATATCCTCCTGGTCAAGGGAACGCTGTGGCACCGCAGCAAGTCGAGCAGCACGCTGGGGTGAGCAACAAATACCCACCCAAAGGCCCTCTCGGGCCACCACAAAAGAATGTACGTAGTCTGACTGGTAGTGCGAGTGCCAGCGCGGGGAGTGGCGATAGTGGTGCCAGTGCGCACATCGAGTCCGATCCCTCGGCACACAGCAGCTCGAGCAGCCTTGCACCTCGACAGAGGGCAGCACGTCTTCAGGGGCAATCTGTTGGGGTTGCATGATATGCAAGGCACTCCTTCGTCTTCAACACTTCGTCTCACAACGGCAAACGAGCTCGACGAAGCGAGACTCTCGCTCAGTCGCAACCGTGTGGCGCGGTTACCCACGATATCTTGGTCCGGTACATTCCTTCTTCCACCAACATTGCACACACAGAACTAGTCTACTTTAATCCAACAATAGAGGAGGGCGGGTCAGGCGTGGACAAAACAGGATCATTTTAATAATGGCGAAAAGGACAATGAACAAGACTTACTTACAGCACACATCACCTACATGGAAAAATTCCGTTTGATCGTATATATGCACACGATTATGTTCTTTAATATCGTGGGCCGACCTAACATAATACTGCATTGGGAGTCAGCGTTTTAGTGCATTCTCCTATTCCCTCCACTCCTGCCATCCGCGACACAGCAGTCATTGGGGGCTGCATGAAGGAGATAAAAGGTGGACATGGGGTGATGTCTTTTGCAGCTGTTGCTGCTTTCTGTGTATTAGCTTGACGTGCTCCAGAAAGGGAAAATGGAAGATAAAGTCTCTTGTGCCAGAGTCGACATTCTCTATTGCTGTCACAACATTCTGTCTACGAAGTTAATCTAATGCCAGACTCGTAAGCTGCCTCGCAGGCTTACTACCAGGAAAGGGGGTAACTAAGGGGCTCAAATATGACGACTTCCTCTTAGCGCTCTAGTACCGTTAGCAATGTGCTGTGACGCAACGGTTTGTCCACGATACCCAGGAAGGAAAATTATAAGGGCGCCAAAGTGCTCAGTGTATTTGCACCTTACTTTTACTGCGCACGGACCACGTGACAGCGAAAGCACGTGACTTGAGCTGCGCTCGCGTTGGGGGAGTTTCCTTCCACCATTCCATTTCGCCAATGACCACCATCACAACTGCCCAACGACCGCTCACCGCCACTCTTCAGACTGCAAAATGACCACCTCCAACTACAGCTCCGCCCGTCCCTCCTCGACAAACAATCCCCTCACAACACTCTCGACGTCTACGACTCCACACTACGGTTCGAGCTCCCTCTCTGCGTCGACCATCAACAGGAACAGACAATATACACATCTACACGCCCAACTGGCACAGCTAAATGCGCATTTGGCGGATATGGAGAATTTGGTTGGCATGACGGCTGTGCAGGCGGAGTATGTGAGGGGACTGGGGGGTTGGTGGGGCGGGGCGTAAGTCTTTGCTTTATTTATGAAAGTTGTGATCTTGATGACCAGGCATTAGTGGCAGGGAGGTTGCTAGTCCTCGACTCAAGGGCGTGGGATAGGGTGGACGCACTGCTTTGTCTATGTCCACCCATTACATGGTGTGATCGACTGACACTTGGCTGTTGATCAGATTCATGGCCGCTTCCAAGGTTCTGGGCGAAGAAACAGCGAACGGGGCAGACGCTGGCGCGGCGGCTGCGAACGCGAACGCGAAACAAACGGGCGGGCAGAAGTAGGACGCATGTTAATATGAGCGCCTGGGCGCTGAACAGGCGACAACCCAAGCGCACGAAGGTTTTCTGATGAGGGAAGAGATCTCTGTGGGCTCGACGAACTTCTAAAAGAAGTAGGAGTATCCATAAGTATCATGTGGTTGAAGATCCAATGCGAATGCGCTGAAGGAACATTATTCATGATGCAATGCAGGCATACCAAGCGCTGCAGCCGAAGGTAGCAGGCATTACGACTGCCATCTGCCGAGATGGAGGGAGGAGGATCCTGCTGCGGTGGCCAATGGTGGAGTGAAATGGTGCACTCTTCGGCAACAAAACTCATCGATTTGGTATGTACCCGCCAAAACGAACATTGACAGTGGAGCACCCAAATGACTCAACAACACCGAGCGAAGTCAAACAGCATTACGTGGTGCAGGGTCGAAGGCATTCAAGAGATGTTGGAGTATAGGTAGAGCACGAGGTGTATGATGAATCTCAATCTATCCCTTGTCTTCGCTTCCCAAAACACCAGGAATTCCACCATTCACAAGATGTGGTCTATTCTCATCATCAGCCCATTAGACTTGCCATATCCCGCCCATCAATGCATCGTCATCGGAACACGAAAGCCCCCCTCTCCTTTCAGCCCAGCCTCCGCATAAAATCCATCCTGAATCCGCATGAAAGTCCCATAAAATGAAGAAACCCTTCCCATTGCGCACTTCTGACACCTTCGATACGGTTCGTCAGACGCGGTGATATCAGTCATAAAGCAAATGCATGAGTACAAGAGGAATAAGTGAAGAAATGTGTTCGAATGGAAAAGACGCTCTAGGCTAGTCGAAGAGCAGGTGCCGTCTCAAGAGCGGCGTAAGTTGTTTAGGACACGTTGTGAATATCCAAGTAAGGGAGTATAGAGCCCATGTGAATGGCTCGTATGTGATATCTGGTCGGGTATTATCGAATCGTTGGTGCCCAAGATCTGAGTGAATACAATCCGGGCCTTGTGCCGCAGGACTTGCAAACAAGCGTGACTAAGTGTTTGAGATTCAGCCTAGAAAAGAGCCATCATAGACTCATGGTAAGCCACTCCCACTCCTGAGTCCCCGTGGATAGCCCGCCAGCCTTAAGACCAGCTTGGTGAGTACTAGCGCCCATCATGCCTGTACCGGGTATGCCAGCTATACCAGCTACAGGCATCGAGTGAGGGATAGTGTCTTTCTTCTTGGAGGCTTGCGACGCTTTCCCACTAGTATCGTCCACATTGGCCATTTCAGCTTCCTGGCCTCCTCGACCTACCCCTTGTTTTGAATGTCTCCTTTGCCGTTTCGGAACCACGGTTGATGAAGGCCTCGTCGTAGCATTTACAGTCGTCGAAGGGATCGGTTTTGGTGGAGCGGCAGCAATAGGAGGAAGGGTGCCCATAGCACCTGCCATACCGGGACCGTAGCTTGTTGGGGTGCTGCCAGCGGTCGATCCTGAATTGGTCGAACCATACACTGAAGGTGGAGACGCAGAATCGTTCTGGCCTGGTGCTCTTGCGGATGTAGGCGTTGTTGCGGGGGTTTGATGGATCGAATTCTTGCGAGTTGCTTTCTTGGAAGATCGGGTGGATGTAGCGCCAATTGGGAGTTGATTTCCACTCCCACGATTGCGCTTCTTGATAACATCTGTTTTCAGGGAGAGAGGGCGGACTACACCATGGAGCTTAAGGAAAAGACCACATGCGTTACAGAGAGGATGGCCTTCTGGGTTCCGTCGCCATAAAGGAGTGGTCTGCGTAAAGCAGTTTGTGCAAGTCGTTGGTACGCCATTGTTCTCGCCAGCTTTAGATCCCCCAGGGCTTCCAGGGCGGGACGGAGCCACGCTACTGAATCCTGACTCTGGTGGAGAGTTGGATGAAGATTGTGGCCGGTTCTGCATAGCTGCTTGCTGACCGAGGTAAACAGCGTTGGGAGTCGAAGTTGTCCGCGGAATCTTTTGCCTTCTCGGATCTATGCCTCGATTGCGATTCTCGCTCACAGAAGCGGAGGAGCCATGCGTGCGACCAAAGTTTCCACTCTGATGCCACGCGTGTGGTGAAACTACGGTTTCTGTCCCTCCAATTGTAACCTGCTTCTTGGGAGGCCCACCCGGATATCGTGCAGCTACTGTGTTCGTTTGGCCTCCTAAGCTAGACTCCCATGGCAGACCACCACGACCATCAAGCGACGGATCTTCAAGGGAGGGGAACTCCGTCTGCATCATCATAGTGCCATCAGGAAAGCTGCCACCTTCGTCATCTTCATTGTCCGAGTCTTCACCAAACGAGAACATATTCTCGTTTCGTGCCATGTTCATCGCGTGTGACTGTGCGTTTGAGAATTCGGGATGTATCTGAGAAGGATTAACATGCATGGAAAAGGCGGGAGACGTGAAATTCGTGGTAGGCAATGAAGCGGCGCTGGTCACGCCATTAAACATGGCCTCGTTATTCGCATTGTAAATGTAATGAGACTGCATGGAGCTGGCAAGATTAGAAGGACGGTTGCTTGCATAGCTCTGCATAGGCCGTCCCGAATTCTGACGGCCAAAATACAGCTGCTCGTTGTCGTACACAGGCTGCGGTGTCGAAGTCGTAGAGGGCCGAGCCGACCCTGGTGGTGAGTAGTAGTCTGCAGCAGAATTCAAAGAAGACCCCATGGGCGTGTTCTTGTATGTCGAATATGACCCGTGGGGATCGATTGGTGATTCGGCGGGAGAGAAGGTAAAATGCTGTTGAAAAGGACCTGCTGAGTGAAGTATGGGATCCTCGTTCAGATTGAACGTGTCGAGATTGAAAGGAACGTGCGGGTAAGTGTTTGAGTGCGCTGGGAACGAATGCTGCCCTGTCTGCTCAAGGGAATAGTCGCCCAATCCTGCATCACCATCCGCATCGTTTGGTATCATGATGCTATTGGTTGGGTGTACTTGGGGAGAGAATTCGGCTGGACGTTTTCGACCCTAATTTGTGCATGGTATTAGCATATCAATCTTCATGGGCTCTCCTGGGCCACCACACGAACCTTCGTCTCGTCGATGCTCGTCTTTCTAACCCTTCGTTGCACATAATCAAACTCATGGTTCCGCATGGCATCATGAGTAGGCGCCGATGGGGGAAAGTTGGGATGAATATGCTCCTGCACACCTCTCCTCGTTTGGATGGGTATGGCGGAAGCGATTGTATGTGATGGTGGCGTTGGAGGAGAAGTGGAGATGCCGGCAGGGGAGGCGACGGAGGTGGGGAAGATGAAGTCGTCGATATTCATGGCGTCGGGATCAGGAGTGTCAGATGCTAGATCTATGGATTCCCGAAGCTGTGCGATGCCTGATGGGGCGCTTGTGGGCTGCTGTTTCGCTCTGATACATCGCTCGAATCAGTCGAGTGCTCTCCGGAATATGTGCGACATGAGCCATCACATACCGTGCCTGCTCCCTTTCCTTGCGCTTCAAGTTCATGGCCATCATTCGCCATGTCAAGTTCTCCATCCGCTCTTGATTGGGCAGTTGGGTTTTGGTTTTGCTGTAGAGCTTCCATATCTGCGTGCCCAGCGGATCCTTCTTCTGCATGTCATCTGGATTGCCGAGATCGGCGCTGGAGGCGTCGTCGTTCCAGTCCGCAAAGAATGCCTCACGCAGCAGGTGTTGGCGATTCTGCTTATTCTCCGACGAGATATCCAGCTTGTCTCGGGCCTGGCTGTATTGAGAGTGATTATGCTGCGACGATGTTGCTTGCGCTGAACTGAATGTCCGTGAGGGGTGCGGAGTGTGGGCTTTTGTTGAGCGCAAAGATTTGGGAGCGCCTGGTTGGTAGTTGGCGACGGAGGCCTCGATGTCTTCATTGGCTTGGGTCGTTGCATAGGCCGGCACCCCTCCATGCGGGCCTGTAGAAAAGTCCGTCAAGTTATGCCGACTCGACTCATTGCTGGCATTCGCACGGCGAGGCATAAAGGCCAGGGAGTGCAATGTGGACGGCGGTATTGGCGCTCAATAGTGAAAGATTGGTTCATGCAGAGCCATGGAGGAGGAGAACATGAGAGGCGACAATGTTGTTTGGCAACTTTGGGTGGTGTGTTGGATCCGATCTAGCCACTCCGTTTGGCCAGGATTTCAGTCTAGTGGCCTAGTATCGATGGGGGAGAATTTTAGGATGCATGCGCTAATGTGCACAAACCGAAGCCCTGAAAGGTTAGCGGAGTGGGGTGATTTGGAGAAGGCAAGCACTTCCACCCAGACCCTCTTGATGACGCCGGATCACCGACAGTGCGAATCCCAAGCAGTAAGCAGTAAGCAGTCAGTAGCCTGGACCTTCGCCACGCTACGGAGCATCGTGAAAAGGACGATGCACAAAGTTGATCTCTCACTCCCGAAATTCCAAAGCGCAGTGGCCGAGGTCGATTTGGAAAGTTCGATAAATTTAGATACTTCTTATAAGCGTACCAAACTCCTATAGCGATTGCTTTCATCAATCGTCATTACAGCTGGGGCTCTGTAGCGGCCGAACTGCTCCAAGTACAATCATGACCAGCTCGTTTTCCGCTTCGAGTCCGCCCTGCCTGTGGTGATGAAGCAGTCCACGCAACCCAGTAGCTCCTCCTGTTTGACAATTTGTCTATCTGCAATCCTGGACTTTAGATGCCTGTCTTTCACTGTCATCCCCAAATACCCGTAATCTAGGCTTCGCCCACGTAACGATGAGAAGCTCTGGAGATGTCGAATGACGACCACGGTCGTCGATTGCTACGATCATCAGCTCGGACCTTTTCTGTATTGCGAGCAGTGATCGAAGCTCGACAGGAGCATCGGGGGTCGTGGACATGACTGGATGCTGCCCACCACAGCGGCATTAACGCTGTCCAGCAGACCGATCCTGGACGAGGGCAGTGCGGCATGCGACCTGCTCCTCGAATAGGTAGACTGGGGTAGCAAGAAATGGTTGCGGACGCCATCAAACGTCGTGATCACATAAGTTATGGTCCGCAAGGGGAAAGAATAAGCATTGTGCCATTGGCCCATCCCGATGGACGTGGGATGGATGATGAACTTGGCGAGTTCGAGACGGGCCGACAGCTGGGTTCTAGCGCAAAGATCAGCCGAGGAGTTCTGCACAAAGGAGGTACTAGTCTGGTAGAGTAAGAGACAGCGGCTGTCAGTCAGCATGATGCGATGGATCCACATTTCGCAGCGTCATTTCTCCATGCTCGGGAGGAGAGAAAGTATTATTGAGCAAAGCAATGGTTGATGCCGTGTATCGAGCCAGATTTCTGGTCGATCTCCGGAGTCCGTGCGGTGCCGTGGACCCTGGGGAAGGCTGCGACCCCCACACAAACCAAGACACTAGCCTGGGTGGCTTTCCCATGGAGATTGACATCCACTCCCTTTCCAATTTCCATCGGGGAGGAAGCCGACCACCTGGCGCTCTCACACACCGATCGAGCGGCCTAACGGGGCGATGCTGAGAGACAGGTGCCGGGTTCGACGGATCGAAAACAGGTAAAGTAGAGAGGTGGGGTCATTGACACCATGATGGGTAACCAGTGGCAGTTTCGTAGCAGATCATCCATGTGGGACAACGTGGGACACCGCGCACCGACCACTCTGCTGGGGAAGAGTCCTGGCGGCATGCTAGCTAACCCTTTGTCATTTGACATGGTGGGTGTGAGTGAGTCTCTCAGGTCTCTCTTCCTCTTTTCTCCATCTGTGATGCAGGCTTCTGGCATTTCCAACAGAATGGAGCAGTGGGGACGGCATCCCATCCATCAAACGTGCCGAGTCGTTTCTGGATGGAGCCAGCCTTGAGAGATCCAGGTTTGGCCGAGGCGAGACTCAGCCGTTCCTTGGGGAGCAGATGGTCAATGGGAAGTTGGCCAAAAGACGGGCAACAATGCTGGGATGTGCATTGTTTAAGTAGACACAGATGCCCAGCACGCAATTTGATAAGCATCACACCACAGGCCAGAGCCATTAAATACAAGGTAGGCTCAGGCACCAAGCCACCAACATCTACTTGTACGGGACAGGGGCGCACCCGGTCTACCCGCCAACAACCTCAGAGCTGATAGCGATAGGGTACGATAAGGCACTCTGTAGGGCGCAACGATGGCGATACACTTCATGTGACTTTACTTTAGCAGATAACCGATTTCGAAACGATAATTACCACCTGGCTTGAGCAAAGTATCATCTCCCTTGTATACTTTCCAACATGTACTCGCAAAATCCAGAACAGCGCTTCTCCTCCTCATACACCCAGTCCCGAAGTGCTGGCAGCACAGTCTTCTAGATCATCGCTATTGGCCCGCGGAGAAGTGCTACACTGCAGTCCTGGACTCGAGCCCTTTTCTCATCATCGCATCGGTGTTGGCATGCCTTCTCGTACCCTTCCAGTCTTCACCTGGACGGCTTAGCACATGCTCGATCTTGATTTGCTCCTTATGCTTCTGCTGAAATTCCTCACAATGCATCTCTCAACAACATGTCCGCCTCGCTTCTGTTGGCATCAATGGCCGTCACTCTGGTATTGTCACCTTCTGTCTCTAGGAATCTCACGATCAATGAAGATCCTGTGATAATGCCACTGCTGCCTAGGATGAGCGCCATATGATTCAAGTGCACTTCTTTCCTTTCAATGACAGATTCCCCATAAGATCAGACACGATTTCCTCCGTAGGTCAAGGTATTTCCATCTCCTTTCCCGTCCGAAGCAAGTCCAAAATATCAGGCATTGAACCTCCAGACTGATCATCATTGGAGACTATGACTTCACTACGAGCTCGAACGTCCCGTCTCTGCGCTTCGCCAGCACCGGATGCGTCGGCGTGTAGGATCGGATGAGCATCCGGCCTGTCATGCGAAAGTCCAGTTGAACATGCTGGCAGGTCCCCAATCCGAGCCCCTTCTGGTAGTCGGGAAGGCTAGAGGTATGATTTCTCGCGTCTTTACTGAGCTCCTTCCGCTCTTGTAGACGAACGGGCATCCGGCGAAGTTACTACAACGGTACGTTCTAATCACCTTGAGAGGTTTATGCAAGCTCTTTAGCCTTGATCTCTGCACCCCTGCTCATACTTTCGGTGAAGGTTCCTAAGTTACACTCCACAAGAGATGGTCAACACTGATGTAAGGGATCATCTGGTTCAGAGTTTAGCATACCACCAACTTTTTGATAGGCATACACATCGTAGTTGCCTGCAAATTCGTTGCTAGTATCTAGGTGCACCTTTCCGAGAACCGCAGCTTTGCCACCTGTACTGATGGGGCGTTAGCATGTCCTTACTGAAGAGCGTAAGTCGTGAGATATGTCTTGAGCAGAAGATAATGAATCGCGATCCGTAATGTAGGTAGAAAGTGAAGGAAGTTGGAAGGGAAAGGTAACATACCGCCAATCTAGACCGCTTGTTTCTTAATGAGTCAGCTATGCAGGTAAGGTATCCCTTGTGCTGGCGACATATCAAATATCGATTTAGCAGACTCGCTGACGGAAATCAAATAGCATTCCTAGGGGTAAATTAGATTCGATTTGTGCAGGAGGCACGAGTTCAAGCTAAACATCCAAAGTCGAGTCCACGAAGCCATTTCGAGGAGTTTCGAAATTGAAGGCTTGATAGACAGATGGCCGCCACAAGTGACACTCTCACGGCGAGCTTGCCAGGAAATTACTCGTTTTTCTCGAAGTGCGTTTGCCAGAACAGGAGATCTGACACCAAAAGGTTTGAGCTACTTATGTTGCGATCAACCACAATCCAGCAATTCTACTCGTCGTCATGTTTATCGATCTCCTCTCTCGTGAGCCACTTCTGCAGGGTATTCCTCGCCTATTCCGCATCGTTAATCAGGAACTTGGTGGAGGTTTTCTTCCATCCATCATCGTTGGTGCCTGCCCGCGTGGTGTCTAAAGAGAAGCTCTGGTACTCCATCCTTTCTTATCTGGATCACTGCTGCTTTAATAATGTACCAGCATCTATCCGTCATGCTCTAATGTTAGTGTCAGCGACGCTGCAGGATCTTCTTGTGAGCCTACCTACCCACCATGGCGCCTCTCCGGCCGTGTGTTTTCGAAAACATATCCAAATTTCACACTCGTGCATTTACTGTGGAGATGGTGAGCGATTTCGAGATACACGTTCGAGGGTGGAACCTGTTCACATATCTCACTTGTGCCTCGGAAAATTGACGAATGCAGTACAGCCACCTATTCAGTAGGACCTCGACCCCGTAAACTTCAAGCCTACCACCATTATGTACATAACATTCTATTCTACATGACTTACCATCTTTCATATCCGTCGATGGCATCTTCTCTCCTTCAGCACGTCCTACCATGGTAGAGTTGAGGTTCTGCTCCTTACATGCCATGACGGGATAGGTGATCACAGCCGTCGCGAACTGGCCGTCCTTCTCCGTAAATAAGCCTGCCGGACTTCCTAGGGATGATAAAGAGAATCATTCTCCTGGTCACTAATCCAAATCCTCTTGAACCATTTCACACAGTGACCACCCACATAGCCTGGGACAACTACTGACCATGGTCCGGCGGACGAGGTTCAGCATTCACGAATTGAGCAAGTATGACATCGTTTTCTGGATTCATGGCATACTGAAAATGAATGCAACTTCTGAAGTGCCCTCGCTGCGTTCGTCTGCCCCTGCGGAATTGACCCAATACCTTTGACCTTGCAAGGAGGACATTTCGTAGATGATGGTCTCTCCAATAAGCGCAGCTTACAGCACCAGAACCCCAATTAAATCCTTTAGATAGCTTGATCATGTTTTGGTCTTTGCGCTTATCCTCTTTAGAGGTCAGGGCCTCCTGAATGTTGATGTAATCAAATCCATCTCTCAAGCTGTTTTTTAACTCCCGCTCCGAGCTCCAGAGTATGTTTCTCCCAGAGCAGATAGGGTCTGGTGCTGCTATTGCACGCATCAGCACTTTCACAATCAACAGTTTGTTGGAGTTCTCACCCACGATGGCGAAGATAGCGAAGCTCATGAGGGTTGACGAGGCCAGCATCGCGATTCGCAGAGAGCTCTGGATCCCCATTGAGAGATTGCTGAAGGGTGGCGGCGTCAGCAATTCCCTACTAAGGCCTGAACGTGAGTCGTGAGGTATCTCAAGGGAGCCATTTGTTCCTGAGACGTGTTTCATGACCCACAACAGCTTTAAGTCAGGGTAAGAATCAAACGCGAATTCTTTCGCTTTCCCCGTTGCGTCATGAGGTTGGAAGATCTTGGATTTGATCTGGGCCGATTTGATCGGCTTTGTTGATGGATCGAAGATGATTTTTGGGATTACCACCTATTGCTTTCATCTTGCCGTTATCCTGGTATAGATGTTGTATGTGATTCTAATGCCGAGGACTGCGTAACATGGCAACGTCTTGAGGCGATGCAAGTTGGGTAGCTTTTAGTACTCGGTTTCTTGCTCAGCTTGGTGACCATTCATTTTAGGCTTTGCTCCTCGCTCATGTTGATTCCCACTTTTAGCATACGTATCATTATGTGTCGTATTGCTTTTCTACGTCCTTTCTCCTTTCGGTTCAGCTCTTGTTTCCACCGCTTTTATTCTTTAGGATCATTGTTTTCTATACCTACCTTCTCCTCTTCTCTCTTCCCCCAATTTTCTGTTTCTTTGGCCCAGTCCTCCGAAATATCCAACACGTATCTCCGGCCCGGTGAGTGGTACCCCGGGCGATGCAGATGGTAGTCCGGGGAGTTGAGTCTCATTCAGCCACCCCCTTCCCGGATCAGCAGGTCTGCCACAAACTCGCCTCTTGCTTTTTCTGTGCCTTTGTGAGTTCTCCTCCGAAGCTTCTGCCTCTCCTGTTCGGCATTCTCCCCGAGTTCATCTTTCTCACCTGCAGAATCACCAGCATCTTCAGGAGCCCTAGTCGAGATTGAACAAGCACACCTCCAGCGTGGGTAGGCCCAGGCCTGCAATCTTGCTGGTAGAGGAAACCCATGCGATGCTGGTTTCAGATTCCCAGTCGGGTTCATCCTTGATATCGTGGATCGAGGATCCCGCATGCTGCCGTCCGTTGACGTGATATGGTATGGGGACCACTGGCTAGAGTTTTACTACCATGGACAAGTAGAGATACTAGGACACGAAAAGCGAGCATTCAAAAAGAAACGATCATGGGTACCAGGTATCTTAAAACGTTAACAGCATACGGCACAGCTTTTGCAGACGCGATGTGATGTGATTCAAGCAAGCTCTACGGCGGCTTGAATATCATGTACACGGAGTGCGGACGAAAGCAAGCAAAGACAGAATTCGAATGCAAACCACCTAGCCCGTGTAAGAATCATGCATCATGAACGTAGCGTATATATTCTCCGCAACAGCCGCTTAAAATAGTATTACATGAGATACCCGCGCCGAATATAGCATGGAAATGGACATACGCTGCCTCAGAGTTTTACGATTGATTAGGCAGACGGAGTGCGTTGTGACGGCGACCTTTTGTGAATGCAGATTAGTCTCAGGTAGCAGCGTTATTCAGGAGATGCCGCGTCTCGGAGGGGCTAAGGGGAAAAACGATTCATTATGCTCGACTGCATAAGACTGGACCTACATAAAGTACCATGTGGCCCCTTACCATGCTCGGATTTAGTAGTAGTAGTAGTAGTAGTAGTAGTAGTAGTAGTAGTTCATAGACCATCCCGCTCCCTGTTTAGGTGCATGCGGCGTAACTATAATCCGGTATCTATACTAGATCTAGATTAAGCTATACTTATTACTAGAAATAACTCCGCCCTATCTTATAACTAATTTAGATACTACTAGGGCGCTTTTAACCTTCTTAAGATTACTATAAGTTTTAATTATAGCTATTATAATTAATATAATTAGGGACTTATTAAGCCTTACTACTAAAGAGGCCCCTTATAAAAGGATATATTACTAAGACTTACTAAGACCTTCTATATTAAATATTAATAAAAACCCTTAAAAATAAATTAATAAACCGCTTATAATAGGCCTCGCTTATAAGACTTATTAAGAGTACTTAAAGATATAACCTTTAATACTCTACGTCCTATACTCTATCTTATCCCTTAATCCCTAGTCCCTCCTAAGTCCTAATTCCTAGCGAGCTTCCTCTATGATATAGGTATCCTATCCCCTCGGATATTAGTAAGTATATTATATTATAAATTATTATTATATAAGGCCTTAAGCCTTATATAATTTAAATTATACCCTTTATAAGGGGGTTAAAATATAATTAATTACTTTAAAAGGTCTACTTTTATCCTATTACTTTAAGGGCTAATTCTCTTTATATTTAAGATTTAAGTTAATAATAGAGTATTAAAATTACTTTAATAGTCTTATATCCTTTATTATTATTATAACTTTTCTAGTACTTATAAGGTTACTTAATAGCTTAAATAAGTTATACTTCCTCTTTATTATTAACTTAAAGTACTTCTTATATAATCCCTCTTATTTAAGGTATTATAGGAGTATATATTATATATTTTCTATACTATTATACTTATAAAACTTAGAGTTATAAGCCTTAATTCTATATAAATAGCTTATTAATCTAATCTTATTAATATATATCTAAATTAATATTAAGGTTTAAGGCTTGAATAGCCCCTTAATAGACTAACTGTCAAGTTAATACTTGATTCCAACTTTTGGAATCGAATCGCCAAGAATTAGTGGCTTGGCGCTAAATTCGATTCCTCGCGGTTAGTTTACCCCTTAAACTTAATTAATACCTTTTATATAAGCTCTAAGGCTAAGTAATAGGATATATACTTATATTTAACTTTATTTTTAAATCTCTTCTAATATTCCTAAGTCTAGGTCTTAACTTAAGATTTAATTATAAATATTAAGCTTTAAAGCTTAAGGGGTATTAAAGCTAAAGTATCTTCCTTATTCTCCCTTTACCTTATAACCTCCTTAATAGTAATATTAATAGCTTTATTACTTAAAATACCTATATAAGTAAGTATCTAATATATCTTAATATATTATTGGAGGGAATATTATAATTTAATAATTTATCTTAATATATATTAACCTAATTAATTCTAGGGGTAATAAGATAAGTAAATTATAACTTAATTATTAATAAAGATAAATATTAAGCGGGAGGTATTATTATCCTTTAATAGCTCTAGTATTATAAGGATATTATATAACTTATTAAAGTATATTATATACTTATTTATTAGGCCTAAGTATATTACTTTTATATATATAATTAGTAGGGGCTAGCCTAGTTCTAGGTATATTATCCTTATAATAGATATCCTAATTAAGTCCTAGATCCTACTATTATTATTATAAAATATAATATTATTAAGGTTAGATATAATTATTTAATAATAATTTATTATAATTTTATCTATTTTAATAATAATAATAAGGATAAGTATTTATTAGGGGGGTTTAATAAAGGTAAGTTTTCTCTTTATATTTATAAGTAATTAAGAGAAGATAGCTTTATATTAGATTTCTAGCTTCTTTAAGGGATTAAGCTATTAGAAAAGGGGGTTTAATATTATAATAATAATATCTTTAAGGATTATTCTTACCTAGATTTATTTAATACCTTTATATATTTAATTTAATATAATCTAGAGTAGGGAGTTAGTAATTATATATTCTAAGGTAAATTCTACTAATAATAGGTATAACTTAATATTTAAGGTTATACCTATTATAATATAAAAAGTACCTAATATAATTTATATAACCTTCCTTTAAATCTTTTATATTATCTTTAAAGCCTTATCTTAGTCTATCTTATATCTAAAGCCTCCCGCTAGGATATATTATATTAAAGTATAATATATAAATAATAAGAGTATTATACCTTAATATATCTTCCTTGTCTCTAATATATTTACCTTATTATTAAAGTAGTTTAAATAGGATTATTATCTTAAATATTTATTAATAATTATCTTAAGGTATTTATAACTATCTTTAGCCTTAATAGTAGTAGTTAAGAGTATTAAATCTATCCTATTTATTATAATTATATAGCCCTAGAAGTAGACTAACTAGTATTTCTTTAAATTAAAGATAGAAGTATATTATATAACTTACTTTAAAGTATATTTATAAAGCTTTATAAGCTTCTTAATATTTACCTCTAAGCTAAGTTTAATAATAAGGATTATTATATTATTAATATAATCTAATACTAATAATCTATTATTATTATTAAATATATTTAATAAATTTATATTATAAAATAGGTAAAGGATTAATAAGAGGGAGGAGCCTTAAGGGATATCTATCTTTATCTTAATCTAACTTAAAATAAAGTTAAAGAGGTAGAGCTTTATAATATAATTTATAATAAAGCTTTTTATCTATCCTAATATTATACTATTAATCCCCTACTTATAAAGGTTATAAAGTAATTATTAGTATAAAATATTATTAAATATACTTAAGATATCTAAGAGGAGTAAGCTTACTATCTCTTTCTTAAACTAAGTAGTATAGATTTTCTTTATAAAAGTATATATTATAATCTTAAATAAGATCCCTTTATACCCCCTTAAATATATATTAAGGAGGAGGTCTATTAATTTTATAATTTAAGCTAGCTAGTTAATTATAATTACCTTAAATATCTTACTTAAAGTATTAAATAGTATAATAAGATAATAAGTTTTTAAAATTAAGTATAATTCTTTATTAATTTTTTTAAATAAGATTATATTAAAATAATAAAAGTACTTTAAGTAATATAAATAAGAGATAAAGGTTTAAAATAAGTTCTTAAAGATTAATATAGATTAGGAGAGTAATACTATTAAGGCCCTACTTATAATAATATTAAATCTAAGTACTTTATTAAAAAAATATCCTTAATAGTATTTATGATTTTATACTTTATAATTAATCTAAACTTAACTAATTAAGGGTACTTAAAGTATATAATATTTAATAGATCTATATCTAAGGGCTTTAAAAAGAAAGAATTAATAAGTAAATATACTTTCTTATTCTTCTTTAAGACTACTCTTCCTTAAGTGTCCTTTAAAAATAATATATAAGCCTTAAAGGATATACCTTTATTATTAACTTATTTAACTAACTTCTAAGCCTTTCTTAAATTATTATTAGTCTCCTCTACCTTCTTTTAATAGATATTATAAAGTATATAGATAATAATCTTTACCTTTTAATAAGATTATTTCTTCTACCTCTACTTTATTATACTTAACGTAGCCTCTAGGATTCTATCTTTCATAAATAATAATATCTAATAGAGGTATTAAAGTTATATTATTTTTATATATAATTTATTATACTTATTACTTTATCTAGGATATAAGTATTATAAGATTTATACTTTAAGGACTATAACTTTAATAGCTTTAATAATAGTATAAATAATAGTACTTATATAAGTATTAATTAAGTTATAAGTAATTAAGATACTTATTATTAATATAATTTTATAAGCTTTAATAATAAATACTTCCTTAAGTTTTATAATATTAATATAATCTTATAAGAGTCCTTCCTTCTTTAATATATTCTTTATTATAATATTAAGGTATATTATTATTAAGAAGTAATTTAAGTTATACTTTATATCCTTCCTCTTAAAATAACTTAAAACCCGCTTAATTAATCCCTCTATTATAAAATAGAGGTCTAATATTAAAAAGGTAAAATTAAAGTTAAAATTAAAGGTTATAATCCTAATTAATAGATATTATTAAAGCTAGAATTTATTTATAATTATAATTAGTTACTTATTATAATTATTAACTTTAATATAAGGTCTTTCCTATATTAAATAATAAATATTAAAGTTATTAATAATAACCTCTTTAACCTAGTTATTTATATCTAAGTTAATAAAATAGCTACTATTAATAAGTAAAGCGCGTAAGTCCCTAAGGATATAAGTAGGATTTATATCTAACTTATTATAAATATTATATATATATAATATATTACTTCTCTTAAGGTTTAAGCTTTTTAATTTAATTTCTATTTAAATAATATCCCTTAATATAAA
>JAABUW010002249.1_pt1 | contig 29841 bp, 5 predicted proteins | sample 5560081 | NCBI WGS metagenome assembly JAABUW01 (sample SAMN10711882, study PRJNA513363) | rock metagenome | isolation source: Antarctica rocks | place: Antarctica: Victoria Land, Knobhead sud | reverse complement strand
TCGCCGTCCCATTGTGCACTCCGTCACCCAAGTCGCCGAACCATGCACTCGTTCCCTTGCTGTAGACCTCTTTGATCCTCGGGTCTTCGTTGTTGGCCACGGTAACCTTGCCACTCACGCTGACCCAGTCCTGGCTGGAGGAGTTCTGGAAGGTCACCTGGGCCGTCTTGTCGTTTTCAAGATCGGTGAACTTTGTGGAATGGGTGTTGGCAAGGAAGAGGAAGTCGGGGCCGTCGCGCTTAGCAATAGCCATGGACCGAGAGACGGGCCCAATGCCTGGGCGGATGGTGGTGAGGAGGCAGACTTTGAGGGAGTCGGCGATCTTGTAGAAGTCTTGGATCTGATCTTTCTTGGGAGTCTCGTCATCCCATTGCTTGGAGACGGAAGGGTCGGTCTTGGAGTTGACATCGGCTTCTGTAAGTGGTTTAGGCATGGCTGTGGAGGTTTGGTAGGTCTGAGTGGTTGGCTGTGATTTGTGAGATGTCTGGACGTTTATGTGTAGCGGTGAGTAGATTGCCGGGATAATTTGTCCAAGTAAAATGGTGGGGGTGACTTCGAGGACTGATATGATCGAGTTGAGCAAACAGTGAATGATTATAGAGGCATGAGTGACGCAGTACGTCACACAAGCGGGGTTACATCATGACAGCTCTAGCTCTCTCGGACCTCTACTGGGCCGTCACTGTTGCGGCTCGGCCTTTGCTGCTGCTTTCAAAATCCGGCGAAAGGTCGTGAGATGGGGAGGGTAAGAAGAAGTCGAAACATGTGGGAGGGACACTCCCTTGGGCGGTCCCTACTGTGACCAGGAGGTTCAGAACTAGATAGTTTTAGGACTAGTTTCCCTAGGCGCTGGGAGGACTATTTAGGTCCTCCTGCGACTTTCAAACTCAATTATTCTTTCTACTTACTAGAATCGCATCTAGTAGTTGTCTATTTTCTAGTAAACGAACACAAAAGTTCTTCGTAATTCTAGAAGAGATTGTGTTAGAATATCTCGTTAATTGTTTATTTGTTATTTTAGTTTCTATTATTTAATTGTCTTTGTAACTCTTATATCTTCGTCTTTGCAATCTTTTGTTTATTTAGTTCTACAATATTATATTAGTCGACTTAACATTTAATATATGCAAAAAGAATTATTTAAGAAGTCTCTATCTAAAAGATTACAATATTAAAAGAGTACTTAAATTAATAAAAATTAATTGTTGTTAAATAGATTAAGATTGTCTTTAAAACAATTCTATATAGAGTCTCTTAAATTGTTTTTTTTATTAAAATCGATATTTATGTTTACGCAACATTGGCGTTTTATTTTTGAGCTCGATTTAATAACATTTTTCCAGAGCTCTCTAAGCTTTCTAAGCTCTCTAAGAAAGTCTAGAGTTAGAATTAGATTACGTGACTAACTAAGATAATCTAAATAGACGAAATTCGTATTTTTAGAAATCATATTTTTTTCAAAATTCGACAAATTAAAACAATCTTAATTGAGCTTAGCTTCAAAAAGTTTTAATATTCAAAATTTATTATCGCACTCAATAGTTGTATAGTTGCGTTAATGTCAATGTCAAAATTTTATAAATTGCAAATTCGATTGATTTGAACAAAGTTTACTTAGAGAACAAATCTTGACAATCTTGATATCTTACGCGTGCATCGGCGTCGATGTTGGGAACAACAATAGCATCTCTAAAGAGTCAAGCTTAATTGTGTTAGACGAAACGAAAGAGATTCTAATTGTACTTGTATATAAAATGCAAAGAGATAAAATATAGTGCTATCTTTACTTATTATTATATTATATTCTTTACGTAAAAGCAATTCTATTTTTGCAATATAATTTTTAAAGATTTTTTTTAATCTATTTTTGCAATTGCTTTTTTTAATACTTGTAATAGCAATATACAATTATATAATATAGAATTATTTAGTTCGACAATATTATTAGTTGTTATAATTTCTAATATTTTGAAGTCTAAATACTTTATATAATTAAAAACTTTAATTGTAATTTTTAATATATTAAAGTTGCAATTATTTAATAAAGAAGTAAAATAAATAAACGCTTTTTTTTAAAAAAAGCAATAGTTTTAACAAAAGAATCTATATTAAGTTTATTCTTTAATTAAGTTTGTAATAGCAATAGTTACAATTAATAAATAAAATTGTTAGATCGACAATTTAAGAAAAATTGCGTAAAAAAGATATTAAATAAATAAATAAAAATGTCGAATTAGTATTGTTAGTAAATATAATAAACGACAAGATTAGTATCTATAATAAATTAATATTTATTTGTTAGATTCTTAAAAACAATAAGATAAATATATTTTAAATAAATTGACTAGCTTAGTCTTTTATTACTTGCAAAAAATTAAAACGTCTATATATTTGTATTATTAAGAAGTGCAAGTCTAAAACTAAATAAATATTACAATAGCAAATCTAGAATCTTTTTTAATCTATATATTAGTCTATATATTAACTTTTAGATTAAATTTTATTTAAATTTTATAATTTATTTTTTATTTAAAACTTAAAAGTACTAAGTATATTCTAATCTACGCAATTGTTGCAATTATTTTAATCTTAATTTTAATTAACGCAATCTATATAGTTGTTGTATTAAAACTAGCAACAAATTATAAACGCTTACATTGTTAATATATCTTAAGCGAATAACTAAATTTGTCTACTAAAAAATATAATAAATATAGAGAAGACATTTCGTATTCTTGCTTAAATAAAAATAAAAATAAAGATTATTAATCTAAATAAGTCGAAAGTTTAAATTGATAAAAAATTTGATATAAATATTGCGTCTATAGAAATTGTTAATTAATTAAATCTAGAGTTAAGATTTTTAATTAAAATAGAATTTCAAAGTTTATTTATAGAGACAACAAATTATAGAGAGACAATTCTATATTATTAAATAATTATCAAACTAAGTAGACGTAGAAGAAGTTTAAAAAACTATAAGATATTTTGTTGTTTCTAATATCAAGTATTAGAAGCGTTTACTTTTAGATATTTTAAAACTTTATACTATAAATATTATTATTAAAATTTAATAATTAATAATACAAATTAAAGATTTTAAAATAAAATAAACAACTAGAAATATTGTTAAATTAAAACTTATATATTATAGCGATTACAATCTTCTAATATATTTAAGAACAATTATTTTATTGTTTTTAAAAGTTATTATAAAATCGAAAAATAAAAGCTTAGACTCTAGTTCAAGTTTGTTATTTAATAATAAATTATTAAATATAGAGAAAATTGTGCAAACTTTAATTATTGCTAACTTTATAATGTATTTTTAATAATTCTTTAGCAAAACAATTATAAATTGTCTAGATATTTTGTGTCTTAAGAAATTGATTTTCTTAACTTCTAAAAAAATAAGTCTAAAATTATTTTTTGTTCTAAATAATTAATTTTTGTGTTTAGTATTTTTGAAATATTTATTTTAATCTTTTTATTTATTTTGTTCAATTTATATTTTAGAAGACGAATATATAGAGATACTAAAGATAGATTAATTTTTTTATTAGACAAGCTAGAGTTATAGATTAGACAAATAGATTTAAAGTTAGAATTAATAATTTCTACAAAGAAAAATAAAGTAAAAATATTATAATTTCTCTACAAATATTGTTATTTTAATAAGAGAAATTTTATAGATTTTTTATATATAGATTTTATTATTTATCGAATACGAATAAAATTAAAAACAAAACTAGTATCAAATTTAATTTAAAAACAATAATTGACATATATTAAGTAATAATTAAGAAAAATAGTTAAAAATAGATTAAATAGTAAAATTTATAAGCTTGCAAAACTAATTAACGAAAGATTCTTTTAATAGAATGCGAGAGTTATTATTGTTAACAAAATTAAGAATCTTAAGTTAGAAAACAAGTTTAAAGTAATGTTTAACTACTTTTAAATATATAAAAATTTACTAGATATTTATTTAAAACTTTTAGCAAAAGTTTACAATTATTTATTAGATTTTTATTATAATTGCTTGTTTACAATAGATCTAAAATATATATACTATATTATTTTGTTATATTAAGAGAATAAATATTACTTTGTTTTTATTATTTTTAATATTAATTAATTGCAATCGACTAAAATACAACAAGAATTATAATTGATAAAATTTACAATAATAAAACTAGTATATAGAGTGTTTAAATTTATTTTGTTATTTTAATTGAAATTTTTGCTTCTTTATTTAGACGACTTAATTATCTTGCTATTTTTAACATTCTATATAAATAACTTTTTTAAATAATTTGTCAATTTCGATTATCTATTTATTTTTTTAAGAGATTTTTTTTTTTACAAATTAAGTAAGCAAAATTAAAATTATTATTTAAGAAACTTAGATTGTTTATAAACAAAATAAGAACTTTAAAAGTTACTTATTTAATAGAAGATTTTGTTTATATACTAAATAATCGAATTAAAAAAATTAAAAAATAATTTATACCTATAGATACAATTAAAGTGCGCGTGTTTCTAAAAATAATAAATATTACTAGACAATAAGTAAAGAACTTCTTAGAAATTGTTCGATCTTTATTACAATTAATATAAAAAAAATTGTAAAAATAAAGTAAATTTAAATAGCTTTTGTTCGAAATACTACAATTAAGTATGCTACAAAGATAACAATATATAATATTGATTTATTTATAATTATTTATTTCTATATAGATGCTTTAGAATTTAAGACAAAATTAATAATTACTTAATTTAAAAGAAAAGATTTTAGAAATCTTTTTATAAAGATATTTGTATTCTACAGTTTATTTATTTTTTTGTCGATTTAAAAACTCTATTTTATTTATAAGAAGAAGTAATATTTAATAATTAAGTTTGCAAAGCAATACAATTATTTTTGCAAATATTTTTATAATCAAATTGTTATTTATATAGATTATTAGCTTTTTATTTATTTTTTTAAGTTCGATCTTTATAAAAGAATTTATAGATATTGAGCAAATAAACTTAGAAAATTAATATTACTATTAAGTATATTTTTGATTATTGAAACAAGATTGTTGACAATTTATTAAAAATAGTATTTAATAAGACGTGTAATAATTCTAATTTTATAATAAATTATAAACTAAGAGTTTTAAGAAAGCAAAATTTGTTATAGATATAGAAAAATAAGAAAAAGAAATATAGCGTATTTTTCGACTTCTTAAACTTTTCGCAAAAGAAAAAAGTTCTACATTAAAATATATTTAATAATAGTAATATATTTGTTTTTATTGTTATTTTTATTTTTAAATCGAATTTATAAATTGTAGTCTACAAGCAATCTATACAATTTAAGAAAATATATTGTTATTTATAGAATAAATTTTTTTTTAATGCAATAACTCTTCGATTAATATTCGATTATTAAATAAATAAAAATAATATTCTATAAAAACATTATAGAGACTCTTATCTATTATGCATTTTTAAAAGTAAAATAAGAGAAATCTTAAAGAAAATATACAACAAAGATAAATATTGAGCGAAGACAAAGATATTAATAAAGCTACAAAAGATTGTGTATTAGCTAGAACAATAAACAAATATTAAAAAATATATTTAAGAGTATTTAATTTGTGCAAAATACAATTTAATTACTTGATTGCAATTATTATATTTTATAAAGATTATTTATTTTTTTTAGTTTGTTAAAATAAATTTTATAGACTCTCTAGAAATTATTGTAGACAAAAAGAGATATATTTTTTATATAATTAATTATTTTAATTGATTTTTGATATTCTATATTACAAAGATTAATTAATTAAAAAACGTTATTAATTGCTTAAAAATAGTTTTCGTATTATATTGAAGATTAATTGCTATTTATTGCGATTGCAACTCTTACTTTAATAACTAAAAATTGCGCAATTAGCTACGCAATTAAAAGATATTTATCAATTATAGTTTATTAGAATTGTTAAAGAATATAAAGATAATAAAGATTAACAATTGTTTATTTAAAAATGTTTTGCAAAAGAATTTAACAAAATAGAATATAATTCTTTTTAAATTTATTAGATTTCTAAACTCTTAATTAATAATTTACTTAAATATATTTTTAACAAAAAATTTATTAAATTAATTCTTATTAATTGCAATCTCTATAGATATTAGCGTAATTATTATTATTTTAAATTACAAATAAGTATTTTAATTATTTTAATCTCTATTGTACGCTACATTGATGCAACAATATTTTAATTATAAAGCTTAACTATATAATACTATACAATAGTTGTTAAAGACTTAAAAGAAAAGCAAAGCAATTTGTTACAATTAAGAGATTATAAAAGTTAAATTTGATCTCGAAAACTACGTTTTTATGTTTTAGAAAATTATTATTAAGTTAAAATCTAAATAGAGAGACTCTTTTATAGTATTAAGATACAAAAATTATAAAATATTATATATTTTTAAACAATTAGATATAAATAATTGCAAGATTTAAAATATATTTTATAGAAATTATCTTAAATTGTTTGTTTCGCAAATTAATTATTTGATTTTTAATAAAATAAAAAATAATTTTTCTATTTGCTTTAATACTTAGTATCAATATTTATAGTTTTAGCAATTGTAGTCTATAAATATTTGCTTTTTAATTAAAATCTTTATTATTTTTTAATATTTAAATTTTTGTAAATATTTTAGTTTTCGCTTTATTTTACTTTACTTTATCTTACTTTAATTTACAAAAAATTTAATCAAATCTTTTACTAAACAACTTTTACCTTTTTATTATTTTTCTTTTATTTATTTCGAATTATATTATTATATTTTGTTTATTATTGTATTAACTACTAGTTAATTAACAAATTGTTAGATACTATTAAAATATTGCGCAATCAAGTAGTTAATACAACTATAATAACAATATTTTACAATACAACTTTATTTAGTAAACTTCTCTCTCTCTATTTAGTACGAATTAGCATCGACGATTTCCTTTTAGGATCGGATTTTAGATTTGATTCCAACTCGCTCCGATTTTACCAAATTTTAAACAATTCAAATCGAATTGTCTAAATTATTTGAATTCTCGTAATAATATTCAAGTTTTAACAAGCTAATTAAAGCAACTTAGATTTTTCGAATTTTCAATTAACAATTTTAATCTATAATACTATTAGTAAAGATATTGATAGCTAGTATATGTTTTTGTTTGTCGATCGACTTTAGACAACGTTATTTGACAAACAATTAATTTAAATCAACTACAAAGTTGCTATTATTGTAACAATATACAATAATTATAATTGCTATCAAATATAATAATATAGACATGCTTTTATATTTTTTAAATTTCGATCTCTTAATATTTTATCTATATATATTTATTATATTCGTGTTAAAATTATAAATTTTAATTGTATTATTATTTATTGTTAACTTGAAAACTTGTATAGCGTTTGTATTCTATTTTGCGTATACAATTTTAACTTTTTGATTTAACATTTTTAAAAAATTATTTGCGTATTCTTTATTTTAAGTTTTGATTTAGCAAAGACTTCTTTTTAATTATCAATTAATCGAAAACTAATTACGCAATAGATATTTTTTATTGTAATATATTTAACAAGTATATTTTGTTTTTATTAAGTCAAATATATAAGTTAACAAAATTAATTTAGAAATTGAAACAACAATGCAAATACTTTTATTATTGTATTACAATAATTAACAAAGTGCAAAACAAACACTTTTAATTAAGTAAGATACTTTATTTTGCAAATTAAATTAATATTTGTGTTGCAAAATAATTAATTTATTTAATCGCAAAATTTGTCAATCTCTTTATTCTATTTTTCGAACAATAATGTTTTGCTTCTTGATTTTTGCAATTGTTGTTATATACTCTTTTTGCTAAACTTTGTAATTGCAAACTTTTCTTTTTGCTTTTAACAAATTTTTTTTTTCTTTTATTTTTACGTGTTGAACAATTCGAAGCTTGTTGATTTTCTCTTTTTATTTATTTTATATAAATTTAATTGTTAAAGATATTATTAAAAAAAATAGAACTTTGTTCGTTTTTACGCTTTTAACTATTGTTTTTTTTTTGATTTACATTCTTAATATATTGTGTTAGCAAAACATTTAAATACTTGTTTAAAAAGCACTTTTGCAAACTAGATACAAAATATCGAAAAAAAAAAATATTTTTGAAGATACTATTGTTATCTACGCATGTAATTTAGATATAATAAACAATTTTTTTTCTTAAAAATTAAAGAAATCTCTAAAGATACGCGTTGCAAACGTAAGAATTGTTGTTATTTGTTTGTTTAACAATATCGCAAATTAATATATATTAACAAATTAAAAAGAAAGATTTTAATTTTATATTTGTTTCGATTTATTTCGATTAAATACTATTAAACAAGTAAATTCTTAAATATTTATTATAAATTATATAACGCGTCTTTGTTGTTAACAATCAACAATACTATATTAAGTCTTGCATTATTTTCTAATAAATATTAGCGTTGCTATCTATTTTTAGCAATAAGTGTCTATTAATCAATTGTTCTTTATATATATTTTTGTTTTTATTATATTTAGTCTTTAACTTTTAATGTACTACAATTTAACGTAAATTGCAAAAATTAATTAAGAAACTTATTTAATAATCAATTAATAAAAATATATTATTTGACAATTAATTAATTAGCAAATTGTTGAGTTAATTGCTTGCATTCTAATATAGTATATATAATTATAAGCAATGCTATACTTCTATTATATCAATTTCAAGTAACTATAAATCGAAACAACAAATAAATTGTTGTTTTAATTAACGTATTATAGCGATTTATTTGCAATTCTAATTTATAACTACTCGATATCTTTTATTTATAAAGTTCTTATTATAACAAAAATTGTATTAATTCTTGTTTAGTTAATTATTAAGATAGTACTTTTTTTTGTTAATTATATTTGTCTAAACTACGTATATACTTCGATAAATGCTATTTATTTTATAGATATATTGCTTGCTAAGAAAGCGCAATCGATTTAAATTGTTAAAGAATTAAGATTGTAGCTCGATTATATTATAAATATTGTATAATATAGTATTGTTAATTTATCTAAAAATGTCTAGAAATACTCTACTATATTATTAAGATTTTTTTTGTTTGTCTTTTTTATTTGAGTTTTTAATTGTTAATATTAACAATAGTTTCTTAATCGATTAATTGTTAAATAAAGTTGTTTGTAAATTTTTTTAACAATTCTTCTTGTTTAAGAACTCCTAAAATTATATATAATTATTGCGTTATTTGTTAAGCTTTTCTGGTTATTTATTTGAACAACGTGCAATATTTTTATTATTACAACTTAATTAAATATCTTGTTTATAACAAACAACAAATGTGTAAATCGATACAATAAAGTTTTGTATTCAATTATTATTTAACTCTTTTCTTTATATATTTAAAGCAAGAGAAGACAATTTAATTATTAAATTGTTGTTATTTAAACGTCTATATAATTGGTCTTTCGAATTATGTTAAATAACTTTTATACAATTCAATTTCGCTTGTTGCTAACAAACAAATATTATAATTATTATTACAAATTTATCGAAACTTTGTTTATCAATTATATTATTAAGTTTTCGATAAAACTTATTATTTAAATGTCTAAAATTTAGTTTTAGACTTGCGCGTAACAAAAGTTTTCAATTTTATTTTTAAAGATTTGCAACTTTTGCGAGATAAACAATTGTAATCTTTTTCTTAAATAATAAGTTTTTTGTATTTAATATCTTCTTGTGTTTTAATATAGCGTTTATTGCGTAAAGATTTATATCTTATTTATTATAAACACAAATCTATTTTATATAATTTATTTTTTATTAATTTGTAAATAGAAAATTTTAATACAATAAATATACGCTTTTTTAAAATGCTTTGTATTTTAGTTGTTAATAGATTCGAAATTTTTAATAAAGTTTTTGTAATAACTAAGAATATAAAACTTAAATTTGTTAAATATTTTTTGTTTAATTTTAATCTTTATTGTATTATAAATTGTAAATATTGTTTTAAATATATTAATTTAACTTTGCGCAAAATTTAAATACTTTAGCGTATTTTTGTTGTAAAAACTATATGTAATTAATATAATAAAATTCAATATTGCAATTATAACTTATAATATCTTCGAAATCAACTTAAATAGCAAAGATATTATAATAGCTATTAGCTACTATATAATAGCATTTTGCTTGTTGTTTATTTATTGTTTAACGTTGTTAAAATAAATAAAAATGCGCAACTCATAAACAAAAGAAATTGTTCAAAATTTTTAATTAAGTTAAAAAACGATATTTGTTTTGCTAATAATTTTCTTAATTTATATATACTTAATTGTTGTTCAATTCTTTCGAACAATTTTCTTAAAAATTTTCTTTAATTACTAAATAAAATTTATAAAAATGTTTTTCTTTAACTAATAAAAAGAGTCTATTATTATAACAATATATATATTAATAGAAAAAAGATTTTAAGCAAAATTCTTAATATTGTATATATAGTTCTTGTTAATTTGATTAACTATATATTAATTTTATTTGTTTATTTGCGTCTTTATATCTTAATGCGTTTAAATTTTTTATATCTTTATAATATTTTTTCGACAATTCGACAATATTATATAAATTAAGCAATAAATATTTTGCTTAACATTTGTAACAAGAGTTTGCTTCAAATAGTTAATTATTATTTTAACAAAAACTAGATAACAATATTTAAATCAATTATTAACACAACAAATATCGAACAAGTTATAAATAAACAATTGTTTAAGTACTAAAACGTTTCTAGAAAATTAACTAATATTTACAAAAATATATTCAAAATATGCTTATACTTTATTATAAAAGCTATTGCATAATAATAAATCTTTATATTTAATAGCTTAATATTATTCTTTTTTATATAAACAATAAAAATATAACTTAACAAAACTATATTTAAATTCTCTTAATATTAACAAACTATGCAATTAAGATTATTAATAATTATATAAATAGATTAAATGTTTTGATTGTTCTATTATCTAGAAAATACAATTTTGTTTGTAGCAATAAATATAAGAACAACTATAGCTTTTAACAAGTAAATTGTTTGCTTCTCTTATTAGTTGTTTGCAATTTAATACTAATTCTATAGTTTTTTTCTCTTATTAATATATTGTTGTATTAACGTATATCTAAGATTCTAAATATACAATTTGTAATTTATAAAAAAACAAATAATCTTCTTAATTAATTGTTATTGTATATAGTATTTTCGATTTAATTGTTTTGCGTTTTCGACGTTAAACTTTAATTTAATTTTTTTGTATTTTTATATATTGTTTTTAATATTTTATTCGATTTGCTCGAATCTTGTAAATTATTGCTAATTATTCTTAAAAAATATAAAACAATACAACAATTTTAATTGTTTGTTGTTAAAGAAGCAATTTATATTGTCTTTTGTATATTGTAAAGTATAAAACTAGTAAACAAATATATAGTTTATCTTATTATAAAAAGAATTGTAGTGTTTGTTTAAAAAATAAATATATATTTTGTTTTTATTCTTTAACTTTAATCGATTTAATTGCTATTGTATTTTTTTGTTATATTTTTTGCTTCTTAAGAAAACTTTATATATTTTTTGTTAAACTTTGTTTAAATCTTTAATTAATTTTTTAATCTTTTTATTTGTAATTTCTTTGTATATCTTTTTTTGCAACATTGTTAATATAAATAAAAAATTGTTTTCTAATTGATTTGTGCATCTACTATTAGCAATTGTATTTATATTTGTATCTATATTTAAATCTTCTTTTTCGTTAATATTGTGCAATCTTGTTTAAGTTTGCTAGCGCAACGCTTTCTTTATTAACTTTAATAAAATAAACTTTGTATTTAATATATTTGTTAATATATCGAAGTCTATTAAAACGTTGTTATTTGTTATTTTTGCATTTGTGTTGCTATTTACAATAGAATTTGTCTTAATATTAAAATCTAATAGAAACTTAAGTAGAAAAGTATTCTTAAATTCGAAAACATAATTTAGTAATTAGAAATCTTAATAGTTGCCAATTTTTTGCGTGCGTCTTTGTTTTATTTATTTTTTAATTGCAAAATCTTTATTAAATGCTTGTAATTCTAGTTTAATCAATCTTTTGCAATAATTCTTGTATATTTTTATTTTTTTGCTTTCTTTAAATATCTTCGCGCAATAAAAATATAATATTCGATTTATTAAAACTTATATATTTCGAAGACTTAAACAATATTTGATACAACGCAATTATAATATAATATTCGAGCTTAATGCGATAATTGCACTTTTGTTTTGTTCTAATTATATTATATTAGCGATAAATAGATACATTTAAAGTTAAGTTTTTCGCTCTAATAACAAACGTAACAATTAAGAGTCTCTAGCTAATTATATAGTAGTCGCAATAAATTTTAATTAAAATAATTAAAAAATAATGCAATAAAATTTCTTGCAAACGTTACAACTTGTGCGACAAATCTTTTATTTAAAATTCTAAAATTTAATTTTCTTCTTGTTGCTTTTTTAGCAATAAAAAAGAAAAAAAGTTAAAAAATAAAAAAGAAAATTGTATTAAACAATTGTTTGTCAATTATTTGTCGACAATATTAATGTTAATCAACAATTTAACAATTGTAAGATTTTTGCGAATATACTATTTTTAATTGTTTTTTTTTTACTCTTTTTTACAATTAAAATCTCTAAAAGATTACTTTGTGCATATATATATATATTTATATTTACTTAAAAGAAGCGCACTTCAATTAAAACAAAAAAAACTATTATTATTAACAACAAAAATAATAATAATACAATTAACATCAATATATTTATTACTTTGTCAATTATTTTTTTTAAAAAAAATTGAACTTGCAAAATCTTAACTATTAATAATATTAATATTAACAAGTTTGTTAACAAATCTAAGAAAAGCAAAAAAAAGTTAAAACAATTAAATTCGCAAACAACTTTATTAAAATTATATTATATTAGAATTCTTTATTTACGATCAAAATTAATAAATTATATTAATATGCTTTTGTTACAAAGAACAAAATTGTAGCTTGCGTTCTCTTTACTTTTATAATTAAATATAATAAAACAAATCGTATATCTTTGCACAAAAAAAACGTCGAAAAAAAGCTTTAAATCAAAATTCGCGTTATTGAAGAGCTATAATTAGTTAAGATATTGTATTAAGCTATTCTTATAAGTTTGTTAAATGCACAAAATTTAATACGTTAATAATAGAGATTAAGCAAATAACAAAGATCTTAAAAGTAAAATATTATAACGTATTTTAATTATTAAGCAAAACTTCGTCAAATTGTCGCGTTTTAAAGAAAATAAAATATGCTAAAAACAAACAAAAAGAAGAAAAAGACAAAGAATTTAGTTTAAGTATTTAATATTAACTTAAGCAACTTCGCGATTATAAAAAAAATAACAACAATTATAACAATTACTTTAAAGAAGAAGAAAAGAGTTTTGCAAGAATAAAGAAGCAATTTCTAACAAAAATTGTCTTTTCTCAAAATTTACGTCTCTTCTTTTTTGACTACAATTTTAAGAGAAACGTTTTAAGTTCTACTTAATAACAATTCGCACATATAAGAGAAAAAATAATTTTTTTTAATATATTTAATAATTGACTCTTCTTTAAAATTGATACAAATACAAATTGCTTTTTTTGAAAAAACAAGCTTATAGCTAAATCTTTATAATTGATAAGAATTATATGTCGATTTTTGCAAAAATCAAATATAATTTCGATTATTTGCGTATTATTTAGTTTATTAGAACAAAACAAGTATTGTTTTTAATTCTTTTCTTTCGTAAATTGTTAATTTAACGCTTTTAAACTATATATATTTGAGTTGTTCTAACTATCTAGCATTGTATTTGACAAATTAGATAAAAAATTGTTTAAAAATATATTTAAAGTAGCAATTCTATATAATATTAATAATTAAGAGTTATATAAAAACTTGTCTTCGATTTCGAACAATTTAATTAGTCAAAATTAAACAATATTGTTTTAAAATATTGCAATTATATTGTTTGCTTTTTCGAAATTATTTTGTTGTAAACAAAAGCTATAATATTTAGTATTAATTAATAACATTTTCTCTCTTTTAAGTTGCGCTTTTGTATTCGAACGTATTGTTAAAAAGAGAAAAAGATTTAATTATAAATAACTCTTATTAGCTATATAGTTGTTGTTAATGTGCAACGCGAAACTAAATAATTCGCAATAGCTTTTAATAAAAAAGATCTCTAATAATATAATATTACTAAAGTAAATAAATATTGTTTGTATAGCATTGTTAATATAACAATGCGATAATTTTTTTTATCTTAATAGAGAAGCGCAAATACGCGCAATAGACGTAAATATCTTTGTAATTTTGTCAAAAAAAATATTTTTCAATAGTTGAACATAGAATTCTTTTTTTCTTTTGCGCTAATATGCGATCGCCAATATTGTAAATTAAAGAAAATTAATATAATAAAGAGTGTCTCTTGTTACTTTAAAAAGTATACAAAAATTCTTTAATAATATTTACAATAATATACAATCTAAATACGTTGTTTTGTTGATCAATAATAAACAAACTAATATTAATTGACATTAATTAACGTCGACTAATTTTACAATTACAAAACTTTATTTTCGCAATCTTATATTATAATAAAGAAATTCGCTTAATTTTTGCTCAATCTTTACTTTTATTTCGATCAATCTTTATATTTTTTTCTTTGTATTATATTATCTTTCTTATTTAATATTTTACTAGCAATATTATTGCAACAAACAATATTAAATATAATTAAATAAAAGTTGTAAAATGCGTTTACAATCAAAAATATCTTAGAAATCAATAACAAATTATACATTAAAATCGAAAATATTGTTTAATCTTTGCTCAAAAATATTAGAAAAATTGACAATAAATTTAAAACAACAATTAATCAAATCGAATTGCATCAAATTAGCAAAACACTATACAAAAATTTTGATTATTATATAGATATTATATTTAATTAAAATAAGAAGCTATTTGTTTTTAACAATCTTGTTTTGCTATAAAATCGACAAATAAAACAATATTAGTTTTTAGTTTTTAAATTAAAAAGCAATGCGACATTAATAAACAAAGAGAGCGCAAAGATATCGATCAAAAATAAGAAAATCTTTATTAATTAATCAAAAAATGTTAAGCTAAAGACTATAAAAGATTGCAAACTATTTTTAATATTTAATTTTACAAATACTTAAGTCTAGAATTTTGATTATTGTTTCAAAGATAATACTTTGCAATTTAAAGATATCTAAACTTCTATACAATTAATTAACAATTTTATTAATAAATTTATATCGAACAATACAATAAAGTCAAGATATATAAATTATAAAATATATTTAAACTTTTCTATAAAGTAGTTAATTATTTAAAGCAACAAAAATATTGTATAGTTTAAGATTAAAAGTTGTTTTATTACTATTAATTTTTTAAAAAAATTATATATTATTTTAATAAAATTTGCTATAATTAAATTTATAATATTTAAGTTTAAAATTGTTTTAATCGATTTTAAGAGCAATAAGTTTATATCTAAGAATAATACAATAATATTATTAATTAAAAATATTAATATAGATTTCGATTTAATTAAGATTTTATATATTGTTGCAATTAAATTTCTATTATATTTGTTGCAAATCTTATAGTCTTTTTCTAATATTAATAAGTTTCTATTATTGATCGAATCTAATATTAAAGATATATTAATTATTCTTATTATTCTTATTATTAATTTATATCAATTGCGAACTTCAAATACATTAATATCTAAATTTTATTACTTAATAAGAACTTACTCTCTCAATTACAATTTTTGTCTATTTTATATTTTAAAGCTCTTGTCTTAAAATTAAAACTCAAAACTATTGCTTTATTTTATTTAACTATATTGTTTACAATTGTATTAATTATATTGTCTACAATTGCATTAAACATATTGTCTACAATTGTATTAATTGTATTGTATACAAACGCATTAATTGCGTTAAACACAACAATATTAACAACAACATTTATATTGCGCTAGCAATAAAATTTGTCGTTAAATTAACAATTGCAACAAGTAGCAATTTAATCGAGTTTATTAACAAACGAAAAGCAAACGTATACAAAGTTTACGTTAAAAACAATTTAAAAAGAGCGAATAAAATAAACAACAATAATAATTTAAGCAATAAATAATTTTTTAAAGTTAAGTTAAAAAAATTAAAAACAAAAAGTATTAAAAAATGCAAAGATCGACAAATAACACAAAAACAACAAACAATATATTAAATAACACAAAGATAATAAACATTGAATTTATTAACAAAGATAAAAAAATTAATAAAAATTACATAATAGAGAACAATAATATAATTATTAATTAATTGAATCTCGACAAAAAAAAATCAAAAATAAATCAAAAATAAATTTCTTAAAAATAAACAAAAATAAAAGAAAAAAAATATTTAAAATTCAAATTTTAAATATTAAGAAAGCAAAGATTTGCAAATATGTTACGTTAAAAAATTAAAATAAATTTTGTATTTTTTAGCAAAAGAATGCAACAACAATTAGTAAAAATTTAAAAATTAAATTGTTAAAACAAAAGAAGAAATTGTATTTTTTTTAAATATTAAAACTTGTTACTATATTTTAGATATAACAAAACAAAATTAAAAATAAATTTAATAACAATAAAATAAATATTGACAAAATATAATACTTAATTCTTAAAACTACAAAAATAATTTTTAATTAACAATTGCGTCGAAAAGATTTTACAATAAATATTTTTTTTTATTTTAAATTATTAATTAACATTAACTTGTCGCAAAATTTAAAAATCTTAAAAAGAGAATTTCTTAAACGCACACAAGTATCTCGCAAATAATATCAAAAATAGTAAATATTTATTTAAGAATATTAATTTTTAATTTTTTCTATATTGTTGCGTTTTTAACAAAATTACTTAAGATCTTTTATTACTAAATATTAATTTAAAACTAACAAGTATTTAGTTAAACTTGCTAGATTTCTTTCTAAAAAAATAAAAGATATTGTATAACAAAGATTACAAGTTGCTAAAAATAATATTTAAAATTGCACACAATAATATCTCTAAAAAGTCTAAAGAGCAATTAATCGAATTTGATGTTTTATTGTATTAATAATTATTAGTACTTCTATATTTCAAATCTATTCAAAAAAAAAATTGATCGATATATATTTACTATTAACTCTCTATTATATAATAGTTAAATAATTAAGACGTTGCTCTTTACAAAATTATATTAGAATAAAAAATTAAAATAGCGTTAATACAATATATTGTCTTTTTCGAAAACTATTAAAGACGAATTTTACTATAAGAAGCAAATACAAAGTATAATTATTAAAAATTTTAAAGAATTTGTCGAATATTTCTATTGCAAGTTTATATTTCTTAATAATATTTTTTGCGAAATACTTAAAAACTTAATCGAATATATTAAGATACTAGAGTTTAATATAGATTAAACAAAAGATAAAGAGTTTTATTACAAAATCGAAGCAACTATTTTAAAGCTACAAAAGACTTTCGATATTTTACTAAAAAATTCTAAAAAATCTATACAAAATATACAAATTATAAAAATTAAATTTTAAAAAATTGTCAAATTGTTTTTAATTAAATAAACAAATAAAACAAACTTTTTTAATTTTAAAATTAAAAGACTTTCGAAATTATACAAATATATTATTTATATTAAGCAACTATATTAATAATAAAAAAATATGTACTTGTTTAAAGCAAAAATTTTCAAAAATATTAAAAAACTATTAACAAAACATTATATTACGTAAATTAACAATAATAATAAAGATAATAAATTTATTGCAATTTCGAATAATAAGTTTAACAACAATATTTATAGTTTGCGAATAATAATATTTTTATTTTACGCTAGATATTTAAACTATATTAAGAAAATAAATTTAAAAAAAGTAAAAACAAAAGTATTAAAAAAAAAGACTTTGCTATCGAACATCAAATATTATATAAAATACGACAATAATTTAATAAATAATTTAAGAATAATATTATTATATTGTTAAATCGCAAAATTGTTTAAAAAATAAAAAACACTTATTAAGTTTATATTGCTATTAATAGCTATAGTTTTTTGCAATATATATATTATTGCTTTTTATTTTTACTTTAATATCTATTATATATTGCTAAGTTTGCAACAATTTAATATATTAAAATTTAAATTATTAATTAATTGCAAATCTAGTTTATTAAAGTTTTTTATTTTAAAAAATTAATATTGTTTTATATCGATTTAAGCTAATCTAAGTGTACAAAAATTGTAAAAGAATTTTAGAAAAAATGTAATTTTAACAAACTTGTAAAATTTAACAAAAATATATTGTTTAAACAAGACTTTTAATCTTGTTTTATAATTAAAACAATTAATATTTTAGAAATCGATTTAATTTTAATTAAAATTACAAATACTTTAATTATTAAATCAATTTTTATAAAAAGCACAAATGCACAAGTTTAAAAGCAAAATTATTAAATCAAATAAAAGAAAATATGCTATATATAAAGATTTGTATATAATTTAATTGTTAAAAAGTATATTATTATTAAAAGTTATCTTAAATGCAAAATCTTAATACTAAAGAGTTACAATATAGATTCTTGTATATAAGCAAAAAAAAAATCGATAATTTTTCAAGTAAATAACAATTTATTTGAAATATTATAGTTGCTAACAATGCGATAATAATTTATTATTGTATAATCTAATTTAATACTAAACAATCTAATAAATTTTTTTTTTTTCTTTATCTTTGAATATCTTTTTTGTATATTTCGCAAATTTATAAAGCGACAACAAAATAGCTTTTATAAGTTGAGAGATTTTAACGTAAAATAAAGTAAGTAATTTTAACAATTAAATTAGTAAGACAAATAATATTAGAGACTAATTATTCAACAATTATTTAATAATTGATCGATTATTATTTGATAATTAATTAACAAATAATCGATTTAAAATCTTATTAACAAATTAAATTGTAACTAGATTACTTTATAACTAGTTTACGTTAAACGAAACGCATATATTGCATTATAGTTATTATATATTGTAATTTTACGTTATAAAGAATATTAAGCCAAGATAAGAGTAGCTTATGCACAAGATTATTATATAAATAAAGATTAAAAAATAAAAAAAGAATTTGCGTTGTTAACAATATAAAAGAGAATAAATTATTTTTGTTATTGTTATTGTATTAACTTGATCTTGCAATTTATAATACAATAGTAGTTTTTAAATAATTATAATTTGCTAATTGTTGTTTATTATAATTTATTCGCTAGTATATAAAATAATATTGTCGATAATTGTTCGACAATTGATCTCTATAAATAAACACATCTAAATCGTTAAATAATCTAATTTTATTTCAAGATATTTTACTTTTATTTATTTTTATTCTTCTTTATATATATGCGTTTTGTAGATTACACAATATAGTTAGTTTAAAAAAAATATAAAACAAAAAAAGCGTTAAAAATACTTTAGACATTAACAATAAACTTTATATTAAAATCGAAAAAGTTGCTCAATCTTTATTTAAAAATGTTAAAAAGATCGACAATAAATTTAAAACAAAAATTAATTAAAACAAATTAACAAAAATTAATATTAAACTATGCAAAGCTTTTAATAATTGCTTCGATATTACAATTAATAAAAATAAAAAGATACTAATTATAAAGAACTTTGTTCTACTATAGAATTATTAAGAAAAGCAATGTTAACTTTTAGTTCTTAAATTAAAAAGCAATACAATGTTAATAAATAAAGAGAGCGCAAAAATATTAATCAAATTTTTTTTTTTATTAATTAATCAAAGAACGTTAAACTAGAGACTATAGAAAATTACAAATTATCTTTAGTATTTAATTTCGCAAGTATCTAAATCTAGAAATTCGATTATTGCTTTATAAATAAGTATAAAAATAACGTTTCGCAATTTAAAGATATCTAAATATTTATGCAACTAATTAGCAATCTTATTGATAAATTTATATTAAATAATACAATAAAGTCGAGATATATAGATTATAAAATATTAATTAATTTTTGCGTAAAGCAAGCAATAATTTAAAACAATAAAAATATTATATAATTTAAGTTTAAGAGTTATTTTGTCTTTGTTGATTCGACAAAAAAATTGCAAATTATATTAAAAAGATTTGTTGTAGATAAATTTACAATATTTAAATTTAAAGTTATTTCGATTAATTCTAAGAACAATAAGTTTATATTTAAGAATAGCATATTAATATTATTAACTAAAAATATTAATCTAGACTTCAATTTGTTTATTGCCTCGCATACTAGTATAACACAATTTTTATTGCGTTTATTTTAAATTTTATAATTTTTTTTTAATATTAACAAGTCTCTATTATTAATAGAACGTAATATTAAAGATATTAAAAGTATTGACATTATTTTGATTATCAATTAACATCGAATATAGCTTGCAAACACATTGATAACAAATTAATATTATTTAACAAAAAGTCTTTTTTTCAATTACAATCTTTTATTGCTATAGATTTTTATACTTTTGTTACAAAGTCTAAACTTAAACTTATTATTTCGTCTTACTTTATTATATAGTTTATAGCGTTATCTATTGCATTATCTACAACAATATTATTTGCATTCTTTATTAAGATATCAATTGTATTGTAGATAAACATTTCGACAATACTAAACACAACAATATTAACAACAATATATATAATAGCGTTAAATAAAAAGAAGAGACTTTTGCGCAAACGAAAAGCAATATTAGATAAACAATTCGAAGCAAGAAACTTTTCTTCTAATAGCGAGAGATTATAAAACGAATAAAAATTAAAAAAAACAACAACAAAAACTTCTATTATAAACGTCAAAAAATTATAGAATCAAAAAATAAAACGTAGATATTAAATAACAAGTCGATCGACAAAGAGATATTAAATATTTTGTTCAATAACAAAGATAAAACAATCGACAAAAAATATATAGTAGAGAACAACAATACAATTGTTAATTAATCGAGTTTTGCTAAAATCGAGAAAAATAAGCAAGCAAAAATAAATCTAATTAAGATAAATAAAGATGCTAAGAAAAAAATACTTAACGCTTAAATTTTAAATATTAACAAAACAAAAATATACAAATATATTGGATTAAAAAATTAAAACAAGTTCTATAAGTTTTAGTAAAAAAATACAACAAAAATATACAAAAATTTATTGATTAAATTGTTTAATTTAAAAAAGAAGTTGTACTTCTTTTAAATTTTTAAACTTGTTATTATGCTACAAATATAACAATTCAAAATCAAAGATAACTTTAATAACAATAAGATAAATATTAACAAAATATAATGCTCGATTTTGAAAACTATATAAAGAATAATTTTTAATTAATTTGTTGTTGTAAAGTTGTTGCAACAAATAGTTCTTTTTATTTTAAATTAATAGTTTACGTTTATATAACAAGAAATTTAGAAATCTTAAAAAAAGAATTTCTTAATAGTATATAAATATCTATTACAAAATGTCGAAAACAATAAATATTTATTTAAGAAATTTAATTTTTAATTCTTTAAATATCTTTATATTCTTAACGAAATTACACAAAATCTTTTGTTGCTAGCTTGTTGTTTTAAATTGCAAATTATCTAATTAAACTTGTTAAATTTTATGCTAAAGAAATAAAAGTTATTGTACAATTATAGTTACAAGTTGCTAAAAATAATGTTCAAAATTGCATATAACAATATATTAAAAGAATCGAGACTTCTATTAAGTTATTGCAATAAATATATTGTTTTGTCAAAAATAAACAATAACTATATATACTTCTATATTTCTAATTTGTTTAAAAAAGATTTCAATCGCTATATTATTGTTATTAGCTCTCTATTATACAAAAGTTAAATAATTAAGACATTAATCTTTTTGTTGCAATATTCGAATAAATAAAATAAATAAAAAATGTCTAACATGTTAATTTTCTTCGAAATTATTAAAAATAAATTTTATTATAAGAAGCGACAACAAAGTATTATAATCAAGAAATTTATTAAATTTGTTGCAAATTTTGATTGCAAATTTATGTTTTTTAGCAATATTTTTTGCGAAATCTTTAACAACTTAACTAAATAAATTGAAGTGCTAAAAATCGATATAAATTAAGCAAATAATAAAAATCTTTGTAATATAATTGAAGCAATAATTACAAAATTACAAAAGACTTTTAATATTTTACTAAAAAATCTTAAAAAATCTTAATAAAATATTTAAATTATAGAGATTAAGTTTTGCAAAATTGTTAAATTGCTTCTAATAAAACAAACAAATAAAATAAACTTTTTCGATTTTAAAATAATAAAACTTTCGAAACTCTACAAACAAATTATTTATATCGCAAAATTGTATTAATAAAAGAAGAAAATTCAATTAATTAAAGTAAAGTTCTCGAAGATTACTAAAAAACTATTAGCAAAACGCTATAAAATATAAATTAAAAATAACAAGAAAAACAATAAATTAATTGCAATTTTAAATAAAAAGTTTAACAACAAAATTTATAATTTACAAATAATAATATCTCTTTTTTTTGTTAATTATTTAAAATATATTAAAAAGTTAAAGCTAAAAGAAATTAACGCCAAGATACTAAAGAGAAAAATCTTATTACAAAATATTAAATATTACACAAAGTATACAAATTTAATAGCAAACAATTCAAAAATTAATATACTATCTTGTCGACTTGCAAAGTTGTCGAAGAGTTAAAAAATAATTATAATATCTATGTTTTTGTTAGTAATCGTAGTATTTTACAATATAAATACTATAGTTTTTTATCTTTATTATAGTCTTAATATATTTGTAACTTAAGTTGCAATAACGCAATACTATAAAGAAAAGAACAACAATTAATTGCAAATCTAATATATTAAAAGTATATTTCTTAAAATATTAATATTGTTTTATTTTGATTTAAGTCAATTAAAATGCATTAAAATTGTTAAAAACTTTAAAAAAAAATATAACTTTAATAAAACAATAAAATTCGAAAAGAAAATATTGTTTAAGTAAAACTTTTAATCGCATTTTATAGTTAAAACAATTAATATTTTATTAATTAATTTAATTTTAATTAAAGCAAAATATATTGTAATTATCAAATCGATTTTTATAAAAAACACAAAGATATAAGTTGAAAAACGTATATATTGTATTAATTAAAAGAAAATCTATTATATCTAGAAATTAGTATATAATTTAAGTATTAAGAAATAAATTATTATTAAGCGACAACTTAAGCAAAAAATCTTTATAATAATTTTGTACAACAAAAAGTTTCAAATATCGAAAAAAAAAACTAAAGACTATTTGATAAAATCTAAGATAATAATATTTTGTTTTGTATTGTTAAAATTTTTTGTGTTTAAGATTAAATATTTTTATAAATAAAATATTTTGCGCTATTAATAAATATATTGTATAAAATATTTGTTTAACAACTTCTTTAATTAACTTTTTAAGTTTAAAGATTTTTATATTTATTTAAAATGCGTTTAATACATATTTACAATTTACAATTATATATAATATTTAGTTATTAACTTTGCAAACAATAGAATTACTTATTAATTATAAGCATACTATTAAAAATTATATATTAAACAAAGATCTACTTGTATTATAATAATCTTAAAAAGAACAAAATTACTATAAGATTATAATCGACAATTTAAACAAAATTAGATTTATAATTAATTAATTTCAAAATAATTATTTAATAGTTAGCTAATAGTTAAATAATAATTGATTAATATATTAAAAATATACTAAATTGATATATTATAACTTGTATAATTTTTTATCGCAAACTTTTTTTTGTAAATCTTTTTTATTAATTTTTGCGTTTTAATTGTCAACTATTTTATCAAATATTTTAAAGAACTTTCAATTAATATTGTTAAATAAATAGCATATTTTATAGTTATATTATGTTGTTTAATTTATTTTATTGTTTTTTTGCTATAACTTAAGATAAATATTAACAAAAACGCAAAAAAAGAATGCGCAAAATTTATACATTTTTTTTTTTAAATAGCAAACGTTTGTTTTGTATTTAATTGTAAAAAATAAGAATTAATTTGCTTAATTGCTAACAAAATTAAATATTTTTAAACTTTTCTAAACTACTTTTTAGTTAATCTTGCGAAAAAAATATTATTAATATTAATAATAAAGACAACAAGAAATTAATAATAATTTTAAAGCATAAACAAATTAATAAATCTATAATAGAGACAATTATTAATTATTGCTTTGTATACAACAACAAATTTAGTCGCATTAAAAGTTATATAAATTTGCTTAAATTTAGATCAAAAGTATACTAACTAAAAGCAATAAAAAAGTTTGATAAAAATTAACAAATTGTTGTTTAACTTAACAAGCAATTAAAATAGCAAGAGTTTTGCTATTTTGTTCTTGTTAATACGCGTACAATATAGTAGTACTTTAGACACAAAAAATTTGTTTAATAACAATAAAAATAAGTCTAATTAAATTTCTAAATTGCAATAAAGAAGAGCTATATAATTGTAAAATACGCACTATTAATATATTTATATAAACAAAAATAACAAGAGTCTTATATATAACAAAATTAAAAAATAATTTAAAGTTGTAATATTTTTGAGTTATAATAACAATGCAAGTATTATCTATTTTCTTAAATATAATCGACGTTTGTTTTTAATATTAATAAAATATCTATAGATAAAGCAACAAAAATTTACAAAGATACAAATCAATCTAAAGTTATATACTTTTAAATAAAGAATAATAGATTAACGCTAATATTTAAGCTTGTTAGAATTTAATTAACGCAAAGATAATTATATAACAAAATAAATTACTTTTGCAATTATATTATAAAGAAGATTCGCAATTTAATTGTTTAAATATATAATATTAATAAAGACAATACAATAGATTATATTGCAAAACTATTAAAATATAATATATTTACTTATTTAATATATTAAAACGTAAGAGTTTAAAAAAAACAATAATAGCAACTAAAATTATATAGAATCTTTGCAAACAATTTTTGCATTCAATTTTTTTAAAGATAATATATTACTCTTTTTACAATTTTTTTGTTAATAAACAATAAAATATTAAACGTTAAAAAGACATAGATTAGCTATTTAATTTAATTTATTTCAAATTAGTGTTTTTTATTGTTGCTAGTATGCGCATAGTTATATAGAAATAGAAAAACAATACTAAAGAAAAAGTATCTTTTGTAAGAGATATTGCAAAAGATAAATTTCTAATATTAAATAAAAAGATTGTCGATTAATATAAACAAAAGAAATAGCTAGAGTTAAGAAAATCTAATATAAACAATCTTTCAAAAAGCAACAAAGTGTGTTGCTTTATATAAAACTAACAATACAAAAAAAAGTTAAAAAATATATAAGATTTATGTACAATAATCTTTAAATAAATTATTTAATCAAAGATTTTATAAACAATTTGTTCAACAAACTCGACTTTAATATAAAAATTTATTATAAGAAAATCAAGAATTTAAGATTAAATAAAAACAATTGTTAACGCAATATCTTAATAAATATAATCTTTAAACAACGAATTTTTCGATTAATAACAATGCAAACATAAAATCTAAAGAATGCTCTTAATATTAAGAACAATTATTATATAGATAATATATAATATTTGTTAAAATTAAAAGAGATTAAATTAGCAATTAACAATTGTTGACGTTAGCAATTAAATATCTTCTTCGACAATAAGAACAATATTATATTTATATATATTTAAGCGAACGTTAAAGCTTTAAAGAATTGTAATATAAAGAAGAATAAAGATAATTTTTGTTATATATAAAATATATTAATATGTTAATAAACATTGTTGTTTAATAATTATTTAACTATATTAACGTTATTAGTTTACAAAATTTATCAATAATTTATCGAAAATTAAGAATTATTTAATTAGCAAAAATAGCGAAGATAGAGAATTTAACAACGCAAATAACAAAAAAGTAAAATAGTTTTAAGCGATAAATATTAAAAGCTAATTGTTGTTTCAATTTGTTAACAATAAAACAAACAATAAAGAAAACAATAAAATATATCTTTAGAAATTTAATATTTATAGTAGCTAATATTTTGCAATACAACTTTTTATCTTTTTTTTCGATTAAAACAACAAACAAGTATTAAAAAATAAATCTATTATTTAAATCGAAATATCTTAAGTATTTCAATATTTTTTAATAATACTATATATATAATTTACTAGTTTTGCAAAATACTAAGTTAACAATATTAAAACTAATAAGCAATTTTTACAAATAAATAATAATTCGATATAATAAGAAAGAGAAATATTTTAGATATTTAATAATGCAAAAGAATATTAACTAAACAATTATTAAAAAAATGCTAGACTTAAAAAGCAATTAACAATTAAAATATATTATTAAAAAAAATAATAATAAAGAGTCTTTAAGTAAAAAAAGTAATTAATATACATTAAATGTCGCAAAATAAAAAAATATAATTAAAAAAGTCTTTACAAAATACAAAAACAAAATAATTATTGTTCAAGTAATTAAGAAGTTAAAAACAAGAAAAAATTAAATAGATTTTTTGTTTTGCTTTTTGTTTGTTACTATTATTATTTATGTCTTCGATATAATTAAGTTGTTTGTATACTATATATTGTTTAAGTTCTTGTTAGACAAACTCTATTAATAATTATTAAATAATATTTGTTTTAAAACATTTTTTGCGCAAATTAAGAACATTTACTTTTAAAGAGTACAAATAGATTTTAAACTTTGCATACTTCTAAATATTATAAAGATAATTAACAATTTAAAAGTCGCAAATATAATAATAACTACAATTTTATTAAAGATTGCATAATATATTTAAAAGTATTAATATAAACGAATTTTTTAAACAATTTATATTTATAGACTTGATTAATAGCACTAAATTGTAAAACTTGTTCAATCTAATATCGAAATTCGAATATAATAACTTGTTTAATTAACTTGAACAATTTGAGCTTGTATTGCTAATTAACAATCGACTAACATATTATTTAACGCAAGAAGTTTCGCAAAAGATTGTCGATCTATTGATCTAATTAAACTTACTAGAATTTTGCGAATATATAGCGAATATTTAACTAGAACTTAGGGTTTCTATCCTATCCAATTCAATTAGATCTTAAAAGGGAATTGCCAATATAAGTCTTCGATTTTAGATAGTTTTAATTATAGAGTCGACTTCGAGATTGCATTATTAAATTATCGCAAAAAACTAATTAATTAAACAAAACTAAATAATTTTGAAATTAAGTTAATTAACGTTGTTTAATACAAATATAACTACAAAATCTTCAACTTCTTTTTGACAAAAATTAAGAATATATTTCTCTATATATTTTTACAAAATTATTGTATTAACATAATATAAATCTTTGATCAAAAAGATATTTTTAAATAATCTAAAAACTTTAATAGCAATAAAATTATTAAATTTAATTGCAAATTAAGAGATTGTGCAATCAAAAAAGTAAACAAAATTATTAAAAAGTATTTTTACAAAATAGTAGATAAAACTTTGCTTTATAAAGATAAAAATATAACAAAAATAAAAGTTTTGTTTTGCACAAAAAAGCTTAAAAAATATAACAACGTTTTTTGCTTAATACAAAACAATCAAATATCTATAATAAAAGAAATAATTTAACAAATAACAAAGAGACAAAATTTAATTATCGCTTTTATTACAATTATATTAATAGAAGTTACTACTTAGTTTAATTTAATCTAAGATAATCTATTATTAAATAAAGTCTTAAGTACAATTATTTAGTTAACTACTTAATTAGCAAATTAGTAGATTTTTAAAGTTCTTAATACAACTATTGAATCAATTATTTAATTAAAAAATTTCTTTATTTTTGAGTTTTCGATTAAATATTTTTAGATATTATTGTTTTTAGCAATTGAGCAAGTTCGAAGTATATATTTTAGCAATTAAGTAAAAACTTAGAAGCGAATTCAAGAAATTAAAGATTTAATTTATTCAAATATGTTATTTTTGTTAGACAATATTTTTGAAAAATTATTAAATTAAAATATACAAATATTGTTCGAATTATTTAATAATAAAAGATTGTTCGAAAATTTGATAAAAAGATTTTTAAAAACAAAAAGTAGCGCAATAATTTGTTTTGCAACTTTTGAACAAGATTTCTTGTTTAATTAGCTAAAAATTACAAAAGATAAAGATACTAAAAATTACTAGATTTTAACAAATATAAAAGAGTTTTTTTAGTATTTAATATCTATATTTATATTAAAGAGTAAAGCTATTATAAGATTAAAATTAAAAGTTTTATTTTAATTTAAATATTTTTAGCAATTTTTCAAAGTATTTGTGTTTGTCCTTTTAGTAATAAATTACTTAATAAACAAAATATTTATTTAGTTCTTAAAATTAACAAAGTTTACTTAGATTTTTGACTATTTAATAGAAGAGATTGCAAATGTTCTAATATTAGTTACGAGAGTTTTAATAATTATTAATTCTAAAAAAGCAAAAAAAGTAATTAAAAAAATAAAAGATTACTATATTTATGTTAATTAAGTTTAGACAAATTATACAATTTGTATATTGAAAAATTCGATATTTTAAAGTATTATTGCAACTACAATTTTTATACTAATTAAGAAAATTTTAAATGCAATTTTTAAAAATATTGAAAGATTAGAAGTTGCAACAATATATAAAAATTTAATTTAAATAGTTCTAAAAATTCGCAAAATTGCTATAGAAAAAATCTAAAGAGTAAATTGTTTTTCGAGACTAAATAGTGTTTTTTTTGCTTGTTTTTTGCTTGTTTTTTGCAATTGTTGAAACTTTTATTTTAAGCAATAATAGTGTAATTAGAAGATTTAGAATTAGATAGTTTTAGAATTTCTTTAGACGCTAAAAGAACTATTTAGGTTCTTTTGCGGCTTCCAAAATCAATCATTCTTTCTACCCACTAGAACCGCACCTAGTAGTTGTCTGTTTTCTCCTACCAGTCCCGTGACTAGCTTCCTGGCCCTAATCCCGTTGTATCTTTGAACTTTTTGCTCGGGCTTATTTGACTTTCCCATCCGACGTTCGTTCACGACTTCCGCTCGTACAGATCATGTCTTTTGAATTGAACAACCCTGTGCCATATCAGCTGTCTGTTGACGATGAGCTACTCGACATTACGAAGAAGAAGTTGCAATTCGCCCGCTACCCAGAAGAACAAGAAGACATCGCGCATGGTGACTGGAACCAGGGAGCCAAAGTAGAAGTCGTCCGGAGATTGGCAGATTACTGGAAGAATGGGTATGATTGGAGGGCCGAAGAGGTACTCTCCAAGGCATGCGGCTTGCCCGCACTCCATCGTTGATCGTGACCTCCGTGTCAGGCCACAATAAATA
>JAABUW010002246.1_pt1 | contig 29863 bp, 23 predicted proteins | sample 5560081 | NCBI WGS metagenome assembly JAABUW01 (sample SAMN10711882, study PRJNA513363) | rock metagenome | isolation source: Antarctica rocks | place: Antarctica: Victoria Land, Knobhead sud | reverse complement strand
ATTCATTGAATTCAAGAGATTCATTGAATTCAAGAAGTTCAGAAAGAAAGAAGAGAAGAATGAGTGATTGTTTTTTGATATTACAAAATATTTGATCAATTTATTTTGAAAGATTTCTTTCAATTGCTTTATCTGCAGTTTTCACTTGAGACATGAACATCTTCAAAATTCATGACTATCATTGCAGTTCACACATCATCTTTTATTCATCAACACAACACGTTTTTCAATGTGATGCTTGTCTGTGCATTTGAAGCAACGCTTTTTATTTTTGCAGAATTTAATCATATGATCAAAATTGAAACATTTATAACATTGCATGATATAACAGTTTCTTTTAAACAGCTTGCATGAGCATTCTTGATATGAATTTAGCATGCTCATGTCTAGCAGTTAATTCATTATCATTTCAATCACAATTTTTACAATGAATGATAAATGAATCTTCTTACTTTTAATTATTCTTTTTGATTAAGTTATTCTTAGCATTTTTAGATCTTCATGAAATCTTTCATTGTCTTTTATCAGTTTTTTGATGATCATTTTCTGATTATTCATGTTCAATGTGATGTATACATCATATGCTAATATCATGAAGCTTCTTTGCATTACATGCGCTGAGTCTGCAATTTTCTTCGCTCACATCTGAGATTTTTCTAGAACTGCTTAAACTTTCAAGCTCATCATATGAAGTGCAATGTTTTTGCTTTCAAACTTGTGAAGTGATATAATTAAATTTTATTGCATCATTGACATGCTTGTGATTTCTTGAAAGATCTGATCAATCGACTTCTTTTGTATCTTTTTCATCTTTTTTCTTTTCATTATTTTTATCAGAATCTTATGTTTTTTGCAAAATAATGATGAATCATCTTTAAATCATTGTTTCTTTATTGATGTTTCTTCTTTTACTACATCAATTCATGATGATGTTTTAAATATGAGATGTGTATTTTCTTACATTTGTAACTGTTTGTTAAGAAGCTGTATGAATGTTTTTAACTTCTGTACATTTTTTGTGATGAATGCATCTTGATTTTCAATCTTCTTTTCTGAAACATTTTGAAGACATCAAATCAGTTTCAGAATTACTTCTTTTCATGAATAATCTTTGCTCTTCTCTTTCTTTAACATTAATGTTTATGTTAATAAATTTATGATGTTAATAATGTTCATTTCATTATTGCATGAATGTTTAAACTTTGCATCACTGCTTCTTTGTGATGAGTCAATGCTGCTTGCAATCATCATTGAATCAGCATTACTGCTGCTTATGCAATTCATCATCATTTATTCATTTACTTGATTCTTGTTCTTTCATTTATAATACTCTTTTCAAAAATTCATTTTACGCGCGTTGTGATTGTTTCAGCAAAATAATATTAAATCATAATAATTAAAAAATTATTAATAAAGATTAATTGAAGATGAACGCGTAAAAGATTAATTATAATATTTAAATAATTTCAATATTTAAAAAACGTAAAAACATAATGATAATAATTCATCATATAAGTAAAAAAACATGAAAATAATATTATACATAATTTTTTAATTCTTTATATAAAAAATAAACGCGTTTATAAAAAAAACAAAGATGAATAATAATGTTTTTATAAAGCTTTAAAGTATAAATAAAAAGATTAACGATTTTATAAAACGCGTTAAGTATAAAGAAAAAAAATGAGAAATTCATAAAGCTTTTCTTATATGCGATGATAATATTAATAATTTTATAAATTAATTTAAATAACTCGAGATTAACTTAAAAAGTTTAAAAAGCTTTAAGAGTTTTAAGTTTTTTTAAACTCATTACTTTAAGTTTAACTTCTTTTAAATCATTTTCATCAGTTTTATCGTTGCCATTGTTTTTATCGCTTTAATCGCTTTTTATCGCTTTTTATCGTTTTTATCGTTTTCATTATTTTCGTAAATAAATTAATAAGATTAATTATGCAATTGATGATTTTACTAATTATTTAACTAACTACTTATTGATTATATAGAGAGTTTGGTAAGGAGTTTGATGGGGAGTTTGATGGGGAGTTTTATGGGGAGCCATGTAGGTAGGTGAGCATGTAGGTGAGCATGTAGGGAGCCATGTAGGGTGTTTGGTAGGGAGCGAATCTGGTGCTTGGATATGAAGCAAATTGATGCTCGGTAGGGAGCGAACTTGGTGCTTGGATATGGAGCAAACTAGTGCTCGGTAGGGAGCGAATTTGATGCTCGGATATGAAGCAATTTGGTGCTTGGAAGGGAGCGAATTTGGTGCTCAGTAGGGAGCCATGAAGGGTGTTTTCTATTGAGTTAATTAGCCTGTTCTATGGAGCATGTATGGAGCATACAATGAAGCAGGCCATGAAGCGAATAACGCGTGTTAGAGCGCGTCGCATGAAGTTTGTTTTGTAGCGTGTTTTGAATCATGTAGGGTGCTGAGTAGGTGAGCGAGTAGGTGAGCGAGTAGGTGATGGAGTAGCTGGTTAGTAGGTGGTGGAGTAGGTGGTGGAGTAGGTGATTAGTAGGTGATGAAGTAGGTGATTAGTAGACGATGAAGTAGGTGGTTAGTAGGTGATGGATGAAGTAGAAAGCGAAGGTGAAAACTCTGTTCAACCCTACTCGAGATGAAACGGAGATTATCGATTAAATCTCCAAGAAGTCTCAGAATTCTCAAGCTCAGCCAGCCCAGGGAGCCCAGGGAGCCCTGGGATAGAGTAGGCCAGCCCAGGGCTGGCTGGGCCAAATCAGTTTTCCCGGGCCGGTCCCAAAAACGCCGATGTTGACATTCAGATGTGGTGACTATTTTAATATAAACATTTACGAGATAGTACTCTGAACTCTTTTCCAAAACTCTTTCGCCACCTCTTTCATGTGATCGTAGTCGAACAATTGTGCGTCAAATTCGAAACAAGATCGAAATGTAGCATCATCCGTTATGTGTATGATTCGAACGAGAACATCGAACTGTTTAAGAAGGTCAGCCACAAGATGTTCAGACAACCACATAGTCATAAAGTAAAGGCTACGGAAAGCGAGTGCGGTAACTCACATGCCATGGATCTCTTGTCTTCGTGAGATCCTCGTCTATCCTCCACCTGTCGGTCTCCACTGCCGTGGGACGCCGCTGAAAGTTTACCGCCGTATTGAACAGCTTCCCTTGAGGCAGTTCGTTCGCGATCACTTCTCTGACGTTACTGGAGTTGTGTAGGCTATCTTTCATCCGCTGTTCTTGCACCCGCTGAGCCAGCTGTGCCAGCTGAAGAGAGCTACCCTCAGTCGGGACGCCTTGTAGATAATACGGAACGACGTTGATCAAGGGACCGACGATGTCAAAGACGTAATCAACGTCCTCATCGCGCCCGGACACGACGTATTCAAATGTCACTTCCGATGATCCAGTATAGAGGCTCAGAGTCTGTGCCCAGGCCGAGTCGAAAATACTGGCCGGCGTAACGCCGTGCTTGATGCTGAATTCAGCCATCGATTCTACTTTGAGAATGGGCAGGTAAATGATAGACTTCGTTCTACTTTGACTGGGCTGATGTGAACTTTCTTTTGAGCGGATGGGTAGAGATAGAAGAGACGGTCGTTGTTCGCGGAGAGCCGATGCCCAGTACTTGTTGTCTTCTTGTACACGATCCGGTCGATGCGCAGTAACAAAGTCCTTGTAGGACGCGGTCTCCTCGGGAACATAGGCTTCGTTCTCCTCGTAAGCTTCCAGAAACGCCGTCTTGATCAACTTCAGCGACCATCCATCGATGACCAGATGATCGCACTCTAAATGGATGAAAAATCTGTCACCACACTGTGAAATGTGGGCCCTATGAGGCAAGAAACAGTCGTCAACAGGCGGTGCTCCGACCGTATCGAAGTTTGGCTCGATACTACTGGCTGGCGCCGAAGATGTACGGACCTCGGGCGCAACATTTTTCAAGACAACTTGCAACGGTGGTAGTTTCCCAGCCGGGTCTTGTATGAATATGGTTCGCAGAATGGGATACTTCTGGACCACACGCTGCCATGACCGGACGAGTCGACTTAATGAGACCGGCTGAGAGTTGATCGATGTGAATTCCATATGCAGCAGAAGTAGGAAGACGGCTGGGTTGGAAGCTCGCGCCTTGATGATCTCACGTTGAATAGGGGACAGATGGTACGCATCATGGACTTCAACGAAGGGCTTGTCGCTCAGGTGTGGCTGTAGAGCCTGTTCGAAAGGTTTGAGGATATCGGAAGTCCTTCGAGGGCTTTCAACTGGCTCAGGGGCCGCTGTGACGATGTTTTGATTTGGTTCGACAAGGGTCAACAGATTACCTATCGTCTTGGTGCTGAGGATCTCACGGACTGTAAGGTGCAGTCCTATGCCCTTTCCTCGAGACACGACTTGAATAGCGGCAATGGAATCTCCTCCCAAAGCGAGGAATGATGTGTCCATTCCTATGACTTCCTCGGGCGCGTTTAGTACTTGGCTCCACAATTGGCGTAAAGTGTCAGCCAAAGTCCCCGGCCGGATCTCAGTCGCCCCTTTCGTATCAGTGCCGTCTACCAACTCCACGTACCTGTCATAGCTCATAGTCTCGATCCACAGTTTTATTGCCTTGCGATCAATCTTCCCCGAGGTCAGTAGTGGCATCTTGTCCACCGTGACCCACACGGAAGGGATCATATAATCCGGGAGGGTGAGGGAGAGGTGCCGTTTGACTCTGTCCATTAGAAAACGCCCGTCTGCCGCAATGCGAATCACGATGCCGCCGACGTTGCCTAGGGCCGACTTACCAGAGCTCAAAACAGCCACGATTTGACCCGCACAAGGTCCTGTTTTCGGAAGTGCGGCGATGGCGGCCATCACCGTGCCTTGCGTCATGATCTGGTTTTCTACTTCGCCCAGTTCAATCCGGAAGCCTCGTAGTTTGACCTGGGTATCGCTCCGGCCTACAATGTGGAACGTGCCGTCAGAATTATATCGTGCGAGGTCTCCTGACCTATACAGCATCTTTGCCTTGGGATCAATTTTCCTCAGCCAGTCCGGTGCTGGCACAAACGCTGCATCCGTCGCGATCTCGTCACGTAGATAACCCTCTCCCAGCAGGCCACCGGAGATGACGATTTCGCCAACACAGCCAATAGCAGATAATTGGCGGTAGTTGTCGGGATCAACGATCCACATGGAGGCTCCGAGGCTTCGGCCGATGTTTGCTGGATGGGCGTCTGGAGTGACTCGGAGATTTCCTGAACACCATACCGCGGTTTCCGTTGGCCCGTAAGCTGCCGTCAAATCGACATGGTCAGCCCACTTTACAATAGTCCCCTTGGTGATGGGCTCTCCTGCGAGGACAATCGTGCTCAATGTCGGCACGTCCGCTGGTGAGAGTAGATTGACGACTGTGGGCACTACTAGTAGAGTGTTGGCTTGTAATGCTTTGATAACTCCGGCGAGGTTGTTATGTCGATCATGCTCCGATGGAACACAAATGCAACCTCCGAATGTAAGTGTGGTGAAGAACTCGCCTATCGAAAGGTCAAACATATGCGCGGCGAACTGCAGCGTTCGCCAATGCGGACCTGCACCAAATGCAGGTCCGTGGTGGATGATCGAGGTACAAATGGCGGAATGTGACATGAGTATCCCCTTTGGTTTTCCTGTAGTCCCAGATGTGAACAAAATATATGCGGTGCTCGATGGCAGCGACTTTGGCAACAACTCAGCCGCCAGTGGAGGAGGGGGAGGAGGACCTTGGATCGTAAAAGCTTGGACAGATAGCCCATCCAGTATCTTGAGGTTAAGCTTGGACGTCATGACCACGTCAATCTGGGCCATTTCGAGGACCTCCTGAATCCTACCTTGGGGATGGGAAGGGTCGATAGGGACGTAGATGCCGCCTGCTTTGAAAACTGCAAGAGCTGCAACTACTGTCCAAATGCTTTTTTCAAGGCATACGCCTAGAAGGTTTCCTGGGCGTACGCCGAAATTGATAAGGTGCAGAGCGAAGGAGGTAGAGTATTTATCGACGTCGTGATATGTCAAGGATTCTTCCAAAGAGCAAACGGCGACGGCGCTCGGATTCCTGGATACTTGCTCTTGGAACAAATAGTGGATGCACGTATTCTCAGCAGGGGCCGTAAAGCTATTCCACTGGCGGAGCTGATGCATGTCATGATCGCTAAATGGCGATATAGAGCCTAATAAGGTGTGTGTCGTCGCGTGGCTTAATTGCGTTAACACTGCTTGAAAGTGATGAACGAGGTTGTGAGCATCCTGGGACGACACAACCCGACCATCATGCTGTATATTGAGTCTGATAACTGTATCATCGGATGGCGTGAGCGTAAGGATCAGGGGGTAGGGGTGTCGTTCCCTTTTCCCCATACTTTCCACAAAATCGAGCCCTAGCGTTCGCAGTGCTGGAGCTGCCGCTTTGAAAAGCGCTGCTGGCTGAACCACAAATAGAGTTTGGAAGTCCACCGCCGTGGTATTTCTATCCGCCATAAATTTTCTGATCTTGGAAATGCCTGAATGTTCAAAGGACATAACTTCAGCTGCTTGAGTTCTGACCTGTGTGAGGAATGAGGCAACCGACTGCTCCGGGTCAACACGCAGAGCAGTAGGGACAAGATTTATTGTCGGGCCCGTTGTCTGGGACACACCGTGCATTATCGGACCTCGCCCATTACTGATAGTCCCAAACCCAACGTCCTCGGTTCCGGTATAGTGCGAGACGAGTATCGCCCATGCTGCTCGGAGCAAGAGTGCTTTTGTGATACCGAAATGTGGGAGGCGCTCCAGAGTAAGCGGTCGTTCTAGTGTACAGGTTGGATTGGGTTGACATTTTGAGATCTGCGGAGGTGAGGGATACGGAGTTGGGTTGGTGCCAGACAAATTCTTCCGCCAAAACTCCTGCTCCTGCGCCTGCATTGATCCTGGCATAGTGAAATGAGACTCAATAAATGATTCGAAGGATTGGCGTGGTAGGGGAGTTTGATCCAGCCAGCGATTTGAGACATCCCAAAGGACCTCTTCCAACGATACTGCGTCGCATAACGCATGATGCACAGTCCAGATGAAATACCGTGTGGTAATATGGTTCTCGTCTTCATCGATGACAATCGTATACCGAAAGAAAGGGTGACCCAGTTCCATAGGAACGTTTGCGTCACACTCGAGGAATCGAGCTAGATCAACGCGAACTGTGTTCCATTGTACCCCTTCTTTCATAACAGCTTGCGTATATCCGTTTGTTCCTTCCAGCTGGCAGATTCTTGTACGCAAAATGGGGTTCGTGTAAATTGTGTCTTCCCAGACATGTCGGAAACGGTTGAAAGGGATGTTGCCAGCCAGCTTGAACACGTACTGCATTACGTACAGATTCTTTCCGCCGTCGAACTCTGCCACCAGAGATTCCTGCATTGGACTGCATGGATATGCACTTTCGACTGTTTCTACAGTGACATTACATGCCGTGGCAATGTCATCCATCCTGCTTCGTAAGGCAGCCTCTCTTTCCACTACTCTGGAAATCTTTGCATTGGAATTGGATGTATGGTTCAGCCCATTTTGTTCGTCCTCATCAATACCCGCTGGACGAGCTGTTTGCGCCATGTCCTTCAGGGAGGTACTCATGAAGATTTCTGGCAGATCCAGAAGGATGCCGTGTCTCTCAGCCACCACCGCTACCTCGTGGGCCAACAAGGAGTCGCCTCCAACTTCGAAGAACACATCCTCGTCAGAAAAGCTGCGGGGGTCTTCCTCCAGTACTTGGCCCCATATTTCTCGAAGCTGGTTCTTGATCGAATCCTTATCTAGGAGCCGACATTGGGTTCCATTACCGTTCATGATCTTGATAAGAAATTAGCAAGGTTTATTTGGTGTTGAAAGCAGCTATAGCAACGGAGAGCAGATTCAAAAGAAAGACATGAGACGCACGTGCCGAGGGCTTTGCTGAGCGAAACCATCCATTGTTTTGGGCCACTTTTCTGCGGTCAACATCTTTCGGATCCAAAACCCAAGTTCAATGACATTGATGAGAATATTGGTCGTGCATTTGTTGACAGTGACCGGCTTCCAAATCTTGCATATACAGTATACTGCACTCGTGCCAAACGAGCGGTGTTTACTCGTGTCCCAGGGGGTGTGCGTCTGCGGGTCTTATGCATTGGCTTTCGCTGGGTTTCACAGGCGATACCATTATTAGGTAGTGGCTTTTAGCGATACGGCCAGCACAGCGATACGGTTAACGCGTTAAATTATGCTGACGAAAATGCTAAGCAGTTTATTTACTAAAATTTTGTGGATTGGCCGTATTGCTGTGCTGCCCGTATTGGTGGGAGCTACGTTTTACGAACGTGGTCACGTATCCCGTATTGTGCGATACCATAATGAAGCAAGCTATGGTCGTCGTGGCATCGAGTTTAAAAGTGCGGGTGGAGAACAAAGGTAGCAAGAAGTCGGTGAGGCTGCATCTGCCCAGAACAGTCTCGATCGTGCTTGGCGTACCCCCGAATGTTGCGAAGCACTTAGTAGGGCACAGTTAACGAACGACCTATGGTGTGGCAAGGCACTGGCATTGATACCCGTTAGGCATCCTCTGGAGTCAAGATAACATGGCAGGCACTGTAGCTGCATTGCATGCCGCATGCCTAATCTCTAACACCCTGCAGGATCCATCAAACTATACCTGGCAGCTGAGTTTCGGACGTGCAGGCTTATTATTGATTGGCTGGACGCTGCATACGACGCATGCACGCACGGTACTGCAGGGGCATCAGTAGATAAATCCTTCGCCAGTGGGTCTTACCGTTGCCGAGATAAGGGTGCGTGATGCATTTGTAACGATTGAACTCTGTCCCGAGTAAGATGGATTCTTTGGGTAGATCCACCGGACTACTCGGCCGTATCCTACTACTCTGTCAACATTTTGCCATTGCCCAGGCACACACCGGCTTTGTGCAAATGCATTTTTCGAAGCATTCTAGAAGTCTGCGACATGTTTCGTTCGAGAAGTCTTTGTAAGAATCTACCAGAAGAGTGCCAATGCCTCTGTCGCCGAATGCTCCAGCCACAACTTCTCGTAAGGGAACGATTCCTCGCGACTTCATCAGTAGCTGGCAGTGCTCGGGCATCCGCAGCGCGAAACAAGTGGCTCGTCGACCAAAAACGGCGTGTGTGTCATGTCGCACGGCCAGGGTCAAGTGTAATGGACAGCGAGACTGTGAGCGTTGCACAAACCAAGGTATCGCTTGCAGATACGCCGTTGCCGCCACCAATCCCGAGGGATCCAACAGATCTCAGCAGACGACTCAGCTGCCGCAATCTGGAGAGATGTCGATGGACCTGAACCTCGATACTACGGATCAGCTCCGTGTGGAGAACGACGCGTATGAGCAAGCACTTGGGACCGTGACGCACTGGCCGAATGAGGTGCCGCAGCGGCCTGCCGAGCAGTACGACGCCCTTGCTCCACAAATGAACCAAGATGTAAGGCTCCCTCACAAATGTGGGATTGTATACAAATAAGCTTATATGCAATTCTCTTTAACCAGGGGCAGATGTTCAGCTCCCCGACGCACTCTAGTCCGACCGACTTGGATTTCATGCAGTGTCTGTTCCAGACGCCCCCATCTCCAACGCAGACGACTGCACTGCGCCCCACCGACTCACTCAGTACAAATTCCTCTTCGTCTGCATACCTCTCTTCCAGCCCGCCGCAACCGGATAAGCTCTCATCAGATAATTGCTTGTGCCGGGCACGTCTAATGTTGCTCTCTCCCAAGATCCACCGCGCGAACCAGGACAAACGCCTCGACGAGGTGTTCAAGGTGACGGGCGACATAATAAAAAGTGCGAGGAACACTCTCGACTGCGTCAGGTGCGAAGTTAGCTATGCAGATCTCATCTGTATCCTAGCAGTCTTTCAACAAACGAATACTTGCTGGGAACATCTCACTGAAATCGATCTGTTTGGTGGTATCCGAGTAAGCGTTGGCAAGTATGAGGTCCCAATCGTCAACAATACGGAGTTGAGGCGGATGCTTATCTTGGATCTCATAAAACAAGCAAGGATGTTACTGGATTCCTTACGCTCGCGAGGGCAGAACGTGTCCTTGTTACAGCACGAGCGGGGCCGCCTGACTCAGGTTAATCTCAGTTACCTGCAAGCGGTGATTGAGAATTTCACAAACGTCTTTGGGTCCATCATCAACTCCTTTGATGCACCTCGCTCGGATTCCGTGGGATTCCTAAGGGAGAATTGGACTGGGTAGTTAGAGGAATGACGAGGCTTGCAGACAACTCCAGCAAACCACACTTAAGTCGCTTTGCGTACTTATGAATGGTTTCATCAGTATCATAGAATTAGATGACCGTGCAGGGGACCTGGCGTAGTTGGGTTACGTTAGACGAGGTAAGGCATGTTAGATTGCTATGTATCCTCTTGTCGATAAAGAATAATATAACAGAGTGCCGTTCATTATCCGAGAGACATACCACAGTAAATACATTGAATATCGAAGCCAAGCAGTACCGTACGTGAATAGCAGCCTTCGCTAATCCTGATTGGTCAGCGGTGATCCCCTGTCCCTGCTCCGACGTGCCGGTTACTCTAAGCCCCTTCGGGTTAACTACCCCGTCGGATTAAGCCCCTTCGGGCTAATCTCGCTAACTTCGCAGCGTACTACGTACGCGCGGCACGCGTAGGCCGCTGAATAAGCCCCGAAGTGGATCAACCCGAAGGGGCTTGATCGTGACGCAGTCACTTACTAGTACACGTCTGAGGTAGGTACTGAGGCAATGCTCTGCTGGCTCGTCAAGACCTTTCAATGGCGAAACCGGACGCCATGAAGTTATATCCTAGAGAGATAAGGCTTCCAACCGGGGATAGCTTTTAATAGACTGTATTATTGATCCTCGGAAGTTTGGCTTAAAGGAACATCATGCTTACGAGTACGTCATAGTCTCGAATACTTTCAAGCACACGATTTAGTGAGAGAGTTGACATCAGAGACTCTATTGCATTCTATGACTATTGAATATGAATGTTACGTCATGTTCGGCACGGTGGTTTCGGCGCCAATCCAGCTCCCGGACCCTCCAGGCACAGAACATCTGTCATTCATTCAGTGTTTCTCATCCGGGGTGACGGACTCCCTGAGTGCATTCATCAAACCAGGAGGACGAATGGGTTGATCGTCATCAACCTTCAAGCCCCTGAGGACACGAGCAAGCATGCAGTAGGCGCCGATGATGATCAGCACTTCAACCAACTCTGCATCGCTGAGGAACTTCTTAGCCTCCTCGATGGTCTCGGTCTGGTTGGTGTAGGTGGCCAGCTGTTCGTCAACAATGCGAAGGATGAGGCGGTCGCGTTCGGTCCATGGTCCCTCTCCTGCGACTACGCTCTCGCGGCTGGCACCGATGGCGTCGATCTTGGCCTGGTCCATCTCGTAGAGTTCAGAAACCGGCAGATTCACATCGTACATGTATTTCGCGCCGACTTTGGTGGCGACACGTAGGACAATGAGTTGCTGAGACCAACAATTTTAGCAATAGCACCGAGAAAAAGCCCAAAAAGAAAAGATTGCTCGAGGGTTCCCGTACCCAGTCCAGCAGAGGAACCGTGCGAGACTTCCCCTGGAAACAGCCTCCGATGACACCCATCACGTGGGGAAAAAGACCCGGTGAGTGCGCGAGGGTCAAAAAGACGTTCCTCCTGAAGGAATGGACTTTGATCCTGCTGGCAATCTCCGGGGGGGCTGTATCGGGGTCGACATATGGAACAAGACAGGTATGTCTGTAAGGATCGTCGTAAGTTTTGGAAGCCATTTCGATAGTCTCCGTAGCCGAAGGTTGATGATGTGGCGTGGAAGACGATCGGTGAGTGTGGAATGAGCACGAAAAGATGCTGAGTCGGTGCCTCAGGATGATACTTATATTCAACTTTTTGTACTTGAATAACATCTCCTTCGCCAGTTGGTTTATGGATGATTCCGGGTTCCAGACCTATCATTCGAGACCTTACCACGGGTCATGATGCATTGTAATCGGTGGGACTTGGTGCTCCCTCAACCGAAACTGTCATAGTACGCTGTCCAGAGTATGCAAATCCGAGTACGCAAATCAGAGCATGTATATCAGAGTAACACCACCCGTTCCCGACTCCGTCCCGTTATCTCCGTGGTTCTCCGATTGCGGTACATCAAAGTATCTGTTGAGATTTGCCCAGTATACCCTGGTTTGAACGGATCGGCTGCATCAATGAGCCGGCCAGGCTGGTATAGTCTGTTATTAATTTTCTCAATCTGCCTTTGACTACTGCAGTCAACGCCAGCGCCGCTGTCATGATTGTACAGAATAGCAGCTCGTCTCTAACTCTGCGCCAAACTATGACTTTAGTGGACAGGCCGATGCGGCAAAGGTGAATCGGTGAGAATTTGCCACGGCGTACAAGGAATTTGATGAGTCTTGCATGCTTATCATGTCAAATTCATTCTCAAGGATTAGGTTAACCTCTTGGTATGCATGCAACCGACAACAGCCCAACAGTCAAATCAGACGTATTGGTAGTGCGAATTTTGCCGCGTCTCACGTGATTGGTTACTATGAAGAGTGATATATACTTGAGCACGTCGTCCCAAGACAGGGCGCTTTTCGAGCAAGCAGACTTTTACTGCAAATTTCGCTGAGGTTATCATGATTTCCCTTACCAAGACCAGGGCGCCGCCGGTCTTGAACGGCTATAAGCCGTCCAAGACGAAACCTCTCCTGGACTCGAGTCATGGAACGACTCTTCAGACTCATTATGAGAAAAAGGGAGAAACCTCTTGCAAGCTAGCTCATACCACATTCGAGCTACAGGCTGCCAGAGATCCAGAAGCAGTCGCCGTGCAGTTTGAGCAAACAACCCAAGTCACTTACCGCCAGCTTAATAGTCTAGCAAACTATGTTGCTCGGCATTTGGTGTGTGGCCGCGGTTCCATTATTCCGATCTTAGTGGAGCGGTCTGTCAATCTAGTCGTGGCCCTTCTCGCAGTGCTAAAGACCGGAGCTGCTTACGTCTTGCTCTCTGCTGAATCACCTGTTGAACGGACCAGATTCATCATCGAGGACACCCGAGCGCCGTTCATCATTGTCGACGCCTTAACACAAGGCAAATCGGGCGGAGCGACCGAGATTCACATCGAAGACCTGATAGGAGACTCCTGGGCCCCCCCAGAGTACCATGAAAACCTTCGCGTGCACCAGTCGCCCTCCGAGATCGCCTATGTTATCTACACGTCTGGAAGCACCGGCCGTCCGAAGGGTGTCCTCCTCTCCCACCGAGCTGCTACTACCGGCCTCGCGGCGCTCCCGCTTCCTCCGGACCCTCAAAAGCTGAGTTCACTGCTCTGTCACTCTCCGACATTTAGTGCGGCTCAGAGGACAATTCTGGGTACTCTGTCCCGGGGTGGAGTGCTCTGCTTGGCAAGGAAGGAGAACATTACATTGCATCTCCATGAAACAATCAAGAAATCACGTGTCAGCAGTCTCGAGATAACCCCGAGTATGTTGCGACTTCTAGACCCGACAGACTTCCCAGAGTCTGTCACTCGAATTATCCTTGGAGGCGAGCCCGCTGGGCCAAATATCATCAACGCATGGGCCTCAAAGGTAGAATTATACAACGGATATGGGATAAGCGAATGCACGCAGGTACTTCATCTCTGCAGTGAACAAGGCGCGTCACCTATATTAACCTGAGCTGCTAGCTGAATATGAGATCTCGCATTTTACCGGGAAAGCCGGACAGATTGCTTGGAAAGCCGTCAGATGGTGATTACCTCCGTTTTATGGGTATCTGTCATATTCTACTGACAGTAATCATTTAGGTACATTTTGTTATATATTGCGCCCAGGCACTCTCAGCCCAGTGCCCGCCAACGAGCCAGGGGAACTCTGTCTTGGAGGAGACCAGATTGCCGAAGGCTACCTGGGCTTGCCACAAGAGACTCAAAGAACCTTCATCCCCAACATCTTTGGGCGAGGGCGTCTTTGTCGAACTGGTGATGTAGCTGTGCTTCGCGAAGACGGATCCATGGAACTCCTGGGGAGAACCGACCAGCAAATCAAAGTCGATGGGCAACGTGTTGAGCCCAACGAGTCCAACAACGCCATTCAGCAGCACCCAGATGTTGCAAGATCATCTGTCGTGGCAGCAACGGTCCGAGGCGTCAAAAGTCTGGTCGCCTCAATTGTCCCTAAGGACAATGCACAGGACTGGGCAAGTCTGGTCACCGCCGTGCGAAAAGCCGTCCGCGCTGAGCTTCAGTCGTTTACCATTCCGCGGTATTGGGTCAAGATGGATACCCTTCCGGTTAGCCTCAATGGCAAGACAGACATCAGAAGACTGGTCAGCCTCATAGAGTCGATGAGTGAAAAGGAACTTGTGGTTCCGGCCTCGGGCCAAGTTAATGGCATTGGGGGCCACTTGGACTCTGACGTCCAAGAGCTAGTAGCCCGGGTCTTGTCTACGACTCCAGAAATGGTCAACCCAGCAGCAAACTTTGAAGAACTTGGCGGAACCTCTCTCAACGCCATCGTGCTGACCTCAAAGGCTCGGGCCCTTGGTTTCCATCTGGCGGTCCCTGATATTCTGTCGGATACCCCTCTGCACCAGATCTTCTCAAAACGCGATGCAGCGGTCCCCATTCAGGCAGCACCTCCCAAGCCGTTCTCCCTCCTCCCTGAAGGAGCTTCGGTGCCCAATCAGGACGAGCTTGCGGACGCTTATCCAGCAACACCTCTACAAGAGGGCATCCTGGCCGACAGTCTTCTCGGTAGTGTGAACCACATTTACCAGCGGGTGTACAGGATCCAGGACAAGGCACGGTTGGGCGAGGTCAAGGCGGCGCTGGATCATGTCGTCCAGAAAAGTCCCATCCTTCGTACGGCATTCAAGCCGTGGAAACGATCGTTCCTTCAGATGGTGAACAAGTCAGTTGTCCCTCCTTGGAGAACAGTTCCGAATGGAGACTTGGCCACAGTTCTGAATCAGCTCCGCAGCCACCAAATGGAATTGGATGGACCCATGGTACGCGCAACTGTTCTCTCCTCAGAATACCTCATTGTGGAGATGCACCATAGCATATTCGATTACTGGTCTAGTCAGTTCATATTCGCAGACATGGTTGCATCGCTGAAGGGTGAACCTCCTATTGAGCGGGCACCTTTCAGCGGCTATGTTGCCTATCAGCAAACCCGCACCCGCGACAGAGCTACTCACAGTTACTGGCAAAAGTTCCTGAACTCGGCATCTGAGACTGTTCTCGAGCTCTCCAACACTGATAGGAGTGGGGGAAGCTTCCATACAACAGCCGCGCTGGGCGACGCCTTGACTAGTTATTGCAGCGCGAGCCACATCACGATGGGCACTGCTGTTCATCAGATCTGGGCTTTTACTTTAGCGAGACACATGTCGCAAACAGACGTCAGTTTTGTAACAGCTGCTTCAGGAAGGGACGCCGATGTTGACGGGATCTTGGCTCTCGACGGCCCAACACTTTGTACCGTACCATTCCGCGCAGCCCTTAATGCATCAAGGGAGCTCTCCGCCGCCGCGCATGGCCACGAGATGCAGAAGGACCTGTGGGAGGTTGCCAAGAATGCACACGTCGGCCTTCGCAACGCCATGTCCGCTGCTTCTATGAACCCTTCAATGATCAATACCATGGTCAACGTGCTCACCAAGATCGAGCAAGTGGACCCTGACAGTCCTCTCTCGCCCGTACTCACACATGGGTTCAACTTCACGCAGTAAGATACATCCCTACGTCCGCCCACCGGGCTGGAAAACTAGGTGTTAATCATGGGTAGATACATCACTCTGGAGCTCAATGAAGACAATCCAACGGCCGTCACGCTTCTCGTGCCATTTGTGGCCGACAAGTCTGCAGCAAAAGCCTTGCTTGATACCTTTGTCACTATCGCGAAAGAAGTGGCAGCGGACCCCGAAGTCCAAGTAAGCAAGCTCGTAGTCGCTAAGCCTGAGCCCGCTTTCGGGCTGGCTCATTCGGACTTCGAGCGTATCGCGTTGACTGAGCCGCACCGTCCGGCCGTCAGGACGAAGCTAGGTGATCTGTCTTACGGAGAGATGAACGATCGAGCAGATCGCTTCGCTCACTATCTACATCAGCGAGGTATCAAGCACGAAGACCTGGTCCCTACCTATATGGACAAGTCTGCGGAAACACTAGTCGTTATCTTTGGTATACTGAAGGCTGGGGCTGGTTTCGGTGAGTATCTCGTCAATCGCACGGTCATTCCTCCGATTCCTTCCACCCTTGCCCGGATGAGGCGGGTAGCTTTCAAGTGAAACGCATTCCGACAGTAGATTCCCCATGCTTCTCACCCCTTTTCATAGCTTGTAGACCTGACTAACCCCTGCAATTCGTTGACAGTCCCGCTGGATTCCCACAATCCCCACGAGAGGAACAAATTCATCCTCACCGACACGGGCGCGTCTTTGATGATCACCGACAAAATGAACAAAGAAGACTGCGAGTCGTTTGGATTGCCGACCATCGTGATAGAGGACATTCCTCAAGACGTGGAGCCTATCAAGCGACCGCCTGTCCCTGGGCTGAGCCCAGACAGCACTGCCTACGTTATCTTCACGTCAGGCTCAACGGGGACACCAAAGGGAGTACTTGTGCCCCACTCAGCCGTAGATGCCTCAACTCGTGGCATGATCGAAGCAACCGGGACCACACGAGACTGGGTATCTCTGTGGGTCCTCAACTACATCTTCGACGCTTCCTACTTCGATGTTTTCACAGTACTGGCTTGCGCAGCTGTTCTCTGTGTCGCACCACAGGATGACATTCTCTCGGACCTTGCTGGACATATCAATGACATGGGCGTCGAGCAGGTGATGCTCACTCCGACAATCACCAAGCTCATCCGTGGTGGGCCGTCGGAGGTCCCGCACCTGAAGGTTCTCAACGTATGCGGAGAGAGGATTGATACCAACATCCTGGAATGGGCAAAGTCCGTGGACGTTTACAACGGGTAAGTCTCGATTTTGGACCCCCCAACTAATGTGTAGAAGTTGGTCTAACGAGTGGACACAACCCAGATATGGGCCGACTGAGGCTACTATTCTCATGACTATCTCGAAGGTAGAGCCAGATGGGGATTTGAATAGCATTGGCTTCCCGCTGAAGCACGTGTCCGTTGTCATCCTTCCGGCAGAGGACGCCAGCTTGGAGCCAGTTAAGGATGGCGAGGTGGGAGAGCTGTGTGTTCTTGGACCACAACTCGCCAAAGGCTACCTCAATCGGCCAGAGCAGACACGGAAAGCCTTTGTCCAAGGCTCTCATGGGGAGCCAATCTACCGGACTGGTGATCTGGCTAAATGGGCACAAGATAGATCACTCATGTAAGTCTACTAATCCCCTAGAACAACACCATCCCCGGAGACTGGATCTTTCTGACAGTATCTATCTATCAGTTGCCTGGGACGCAAAGATTATCAGATCAAGCTCAATGGTTTCCGGATTGAATTGGGCGAGATCGAGAATGCCATATTACACACGGGCAAAGTCGAGGCGGTGGTGGTCTCGGTGGCTGAATTGCACAAAAAGCGACAGCTCGTTGCCTTTTGCATCTTCAAGGGTGATCAGCGGACAGGTACCAACGAGCCGATCAATGCGGGAGACCGGCTGGAGCTGGTCCAGGACCTCATGGACAGCCTCGGAAGCTTGGCACACTACATGATGCCGTCGCTCTTCCTACCTTTCAATAGCTTCCCGACGCTGCCTTCTGGGAAAGCGAATCGAAAGGCACTGGTGGCTCAGGTCGAGTTGATGAGCCCTAAAGGGGTTGCTGCATATCTCCCATGCGCCACCAACGCCGCGGACTTTGTGCCCGTCTCTACAGAGCAGGAAAAGGTCATGCAGAAGGCATGGGCGGCCGTTCTCGATGAGCCGGAAGAGTCTATTGGTGCGTCCTCAAGCTTCCGTAGCGTTGGTGGAGACTCCATTGCGGCTATCAATCTCGCAGCGCAGTGCCGCAGCTTGGGCTACGGCATATCTGTCGGCCAGCTTCTGGCGCAGCCCATGCTTGCCGATCAAGCCGCCTTCCTCTACCCACTGAGAAAGAAGACACCGGGTGTCAAGGTGGAGTACACGGTGCCGGCTTCACTCAAGGAGGCCATTCGAGCGGCCCCTCATCTCAAGGAAGAAGACATCGAGCAGATATACCCTTGCGGCCCTGGCCAAATTGAATTCCTTACACAGGACACGAAGCAGGAGCAGTTCTGGAATCTCACAACCAGCCGTCCACTTCCCCAGGACTTCGATCTGGGCCATTGGAAGGAAGTTACGCGACGCATGACGGCGGCAAATCAGATCCTCCGAGCCTTCTATTACAAGGCCAATACAGACGATGCATCGTCCTGGTATCAGGTAAGTCTTTTCTTGTTTCTTCAGGACGCTTATCGGCTCTCACTCACCAACCACAGATCATCCTACGAGAGCCCGTTCTCGACTGGGAAGAGCGCGAATATGCGTCTGAAGAAGAAAAGACGAAGTTTGTGTTGGAACTGCGGGACAGCCACTTTGAGTTCGGGATGCCGACGGTCAAGTACCTCGTGCTGTGCTCTCAACTCGACCAATCACGAACTCTCTGCGTCAAGATAGACCATGCCACGTATGACGGAACTTTGCTACGGATCTTTGACGAACAGTTCCTGGCCTTGGCGGCAGGAAGCCCCTTGCCTGAGATTATCGAATTCAAGAACTACATCAATTGGCACCAGAGCGAGGACCGCCAGAAGCACATAAGCTACTGGGCTTCCCTCCTCAACACCTACGAGCCACCAACCGCAGTCAACCTGCCACTGGAGCCCGTCAGTGATCGCCTCAAGTTCGCTACGCTGAAGGCAGACGTGGATGCGGTGGCTGACAAGTTTGGAGTTACGGGGTCCAGCATGTTTCAGGCTGCCTACGCGCTCGTCGCTGGTCGACTGTTGGTAGAGACGACGGACGTGCTCGTGGACAACCTGATTACGGGGCGCAATGCGGAGGTCGACAACCCACAGCAGCTGAACGGCACCTGCGCCAATTTCCTGCCGTTTCGCACGCGCCTCGATAGCCCAGCAACGCCAGTCACGCGCTTCCTGAAGGACGTACAAGACGCCTTTTGGGACTCGACCGAGCATGGAGCCGTGGGCCTGAACGACATCTACAAAGCATTAGGCCGTGACCGCCAGGTACACTCGTCCAAGCTGCTCTTCTGCTATCAGCCGTTCGATCCGGTGCCGCCCGGTGCTGCCGTCAACCATATGCGCTGGGTCGTCATGGCCCAGAGCAAGGTCTTCATGGTGGTTAACTACGCGCTGATGGTCGAGGTCCAGAAGACTCCTGCAGGGTACCGGCTCAAGCTGCAATGGGATAGCCGTGCATTCAGCGAACAGAAGATAGAGGAGGCGGTGGAGATGTTTGAGGCAATCTTTCGAGCGCTGGAGTCAGATGCAGACATAATACTTGGATCTCTGATTTAAGAATAAACCGCTGTAGAGATGTAGATTGCAACACCTTTTAGAATTAGACTTAGATAGGCAAACTAGGATCATAGTAGATTACAATGTAGATTCAATTTGTTTCCCTCTTTCCCCTCGTAAGCGTTCTCTACATCGAATGCAATACATCGTGGCTTGGACAGAAACTTTCAGATATAGTTAACACATCTTCTCATGATCAAGTCCGTCAACTTGATATCTTGATACATATGTACGAATAGTCACATAAATTTTGCAGAACATCAGTGTAACTTGAAAAAGATGATGAAGCAACTTGACCAGCAGTATAAATGACAGAAGGCGACGTTACATGTCTAAACAACGTAGAATATAGAATTTGCCTTCACATGAGAGACTTTTCTAGCTGCGATGTCGAGTCCACCTCGATGACGAGCTTGCCGAATTGCTTGCCAAGCTTCATATCTTGAAACAATTTGTCGATAGCCTCGATGTTATCCAGCCCCTTCACAGTCCGACTAATGATAGGCCGAAGTTTGTGCTCCTTGACGAACTCCATGAATGCCTTGAACTCTACTCTCGAACCCGTGGTGCAACCTAAGAGATCGATATGTTTCAGCACAGCCTGCATAGACCAATCCATCTTAGGACCAACTGTCATTCCGTAGCTGCAGATGACGCCGCCGGGCTTTAGCAGGCGTGACGCCTTCTCGATAATGTCGCCACCAGCCCCGTCGATCACGGCGTCCAGGAAAGCGCGGTCGGATGGAAGCATCTTCTGCAATTGCTTCTCCCAGGCATCCGTCTTGTAATTGATACCGCCTTTGGCACCCATCCGGACTGCCTTGTCAATTTTCGCATCACTACCAGAGGTCACAAATACATTACAACCTATCGCTACGCCAAGCTGAAGCACCTGGAGTGCAACACCACCACCGATACCTGTCACTAAGATATTTCGACCACGCTTAGCGTTACGACTTTTCGTCACGAGAGCCCGCCACCCGGTCAACCCGCAGAGCGGGAGCGCGGCCCCTTCGACAGTTGATAAATGATCGGGACACCATTCAATATCTGATTCCCGGACGACGACGAAGTCCTGGGCGGCGCCGTGCGGATAGCGATTTGAGGCGCCTATGATGGCATATTTCGCCAAGTCTTCAGGTCCATCAAGGTCAGAGTCCCAGCCGAGGACCGGGGCGAGGACGACCAGCTTATTGAGCAGAGAAGAAGAGGCCGCAGGGCTGCAGTCCGGACCCAGCTCGACAACAGTGCCGCAGCCGTCGCACAGGAGCGGGCTGGCGAAGCCGATGCCTGGGTACAGGTGTTGGCGGATGAAGAAATCGCGGTGGTTCAGGGCCGCAGCTTGGATTTTCACCACAACCTCGCCGGGGCCGGGCACCGGCCTGGGCACATCATCGAGCTGTAGCGGGTAGTAGACCTGGCCCGGCTTACCGTCGGTTTTCTTGATTGTTAGGGATCGAGGCATGGCTGCTGCGTACCCGATAACCTTTAGCAACCAAGAGATTCGAATGAGTAGTGGCAAATCAAGGTGCGTACATACTTTAAGTCTGTCTGAGGAGCAAGAAAGAAACCGTTGTGAGTAATGCTGCGGAGAAAAAGGCTGCGAAAGGGTGCGTTTTTAACTTGATGATATAAGCGGTAATGTTGTGATGGGACGCTATTTATGCTATGTACTCGTGTCGTCGAAAAGTCTTTAAAATATTAATCACATATCATAAATGATAGACGGCGCGAAATTTAAACTCATTAAGATATAAAGTCATTTTTCGATTAATTATTTAAAATTAATTAAACTCGAAGATAAATCTTATAATTAATTAAATTATCGCTTTATACTTCTTTAAATTTGAAATTCGTTTAACTTTTACGACGTATATTATTTATAATATATAATTAATGTTTTAAACACTTTTTAACGACATGAATAAACTAAGTTAAATGCGTCATTTACATGTAAAAAATGAGTTTTAAATTTACATTAATAAGTTAAAAAATTCTTTTATTATAACTTTAAACGAAAATAATTTGCGAGCGTAAATTAAAGTTTAAAATCGTTTAAAATAAACAAAAATGTAAATTAACATTTTTGTTTATTTTAAGCGTATTTAATAACTTTAAAATTTATAAACAAGTTTAATAATGTAAATAACATAAACACATTTAATAATAATTTAATACATTAATATTTCACATATAATAAATGTTTAAAAGTCATGTTTAATGTAATTTATTAAACTAATTAATTAATTAATTAATTAACTAGCTAATTATTTAATCATGTAAAAAATTATGTAAAGTGTTTAATAAAAAGTAAATTTAATGTTTAAATATAAAGTAAATTAATGTTTAATAAAAAGTAAATTTAATGTTTAAATATAAAGTAAATTAATGTTTGATTGATTGATTTATTCATACTTTTTGTAACAATGATAATGAATCAACTCATGAGAGAGACTATGCTATGTGTATTGAATGAACAAAATTCTCTGAAGAAGAAAATTACTCATTGACTACACAACAACTTCTTTGTTGTTGAAACTTTAATACTGAAACTATATATTCAGTTATGAATATATAGCTTCTATTCAGCATGTGATGCTCAAGTAAACTTTTACTGCGTGTCTGTGCTGTTTCTTTGCAATTCATCATCTTTGTTCTGCTCTTCATATTGATGATATTTTATACAATAATGTTCTGATCTTTGATCATGAAGATCATTGCATTCATGATGCTCATGATTGTAATGTTGAAACTGTATTCTCTGCTTAATGATTATCATTCATCAAGTAAGAAAATATGCATGAAAGAAAGATGTACATGATGAAAAGATAGAATATGATTATATGAAAATTTTTATTCTTCTCTTGTTCTGTGTCATGTAAACATTGAATAAATTGTTGATGTAAATGTGCAATTGCAGTTGAATGAATGCTGAGCTCTGATTGATGATGAAGAATGCATTTTGATCATTCTTTCAAATCTTCAATCATTTACATAGTTAGATGTATGACTTGACATCAAGTAAAAAAGATGAACTCAAGTTCTCTCAGTATATCAGTGTGATCGATGAATCATTACTTCTTTGAACACATGTAGTCTTGATTCTCAAACTCATCATCTGAAATAATTAATTTATCTGATATCTTTTCATCAATTACTTGATGATCTGTTGATGTGATGAAGATGTTTCAATATCAATGCAGTTGATAAATCACTACTTCTTTGATTACTTGTAATCATGACTTCAGAATCACATCTGAGTTGACTCTTTTACTAGTAATATCTTTTTATCTCTTACTGACATTGATCTATCATTAAATTCACTTCATAAATTAATTGTGACTGTTAAAATAAGTGTTGTCACATGAGTGAAAACTCTGCATGACAGTCTTCATGATCATGCAACATTTTAACTTCAATCAAACTGTGTTGTATTGAAATCTCTAAACTCTTTTGATTCTATTTAAATGCAGAATAAAATCAAAAGATTCGTAGTTGACATCATGTATAAATAAATCTCATCATCAATTTAAATTAATGTTTAATAAATAATAAATTAAATGTTTTAAATATGAAATGAATTTAATATTTAATAAAAAGTAAATTGATTCTTGATAAAAAACAAATTTAATGTTTAATAAAAAGTAAATTTAATGTTTAATAAAAAGTCATAAAGTGTATTTTTTATTAAGTTAATTAGTTTCTTTTATAAAACATATATAAAGTAAATTATGAAATAAATAATGTATGTTAAAACGCGTCATATAATGTTTACTTTAAAACTTATTTCAAAAAAAGTAAATAAATAAATAAATCATTAATGAAGTTATTAATAAAGTAAATGATTAATAAATAATAAAGTAAAGAATAAAGTAAGTAATAAAGTAAATAATAAAGTAATAATAATAATAATAATAAATTCATACACTTTTATAACATCAATTAGATTGATTCATGAGAAACTTTATGCTATATGTGTTGAGTGAACAAAACTCTCTGAGATAGAAAATCGCTCACTGTTTATACAACTGCTACATGCAATTGAAACAATAAAGTTGAAACTATGTATCAAATTTGTTCGCGATAATTGTATGTTAAAGAATGAATGTTCTTGTCACTTTAAACTGCTTCAAAAGCTTCATTTTCATCAACATTCTTGCTATTATTTTAAGACTTTTCATGAATGTGATGATGATTTGATAATTTATGAAGTCAACGTCTCATAGCATTTTCAATTGAAGATGCACTCAGTTTAAACAATGCATCAGAATATGTTTGACTGTCTGATGATTTCATTCACAGTCACAGTGAGAATTATTCACATTCAATATGTTTTTTAAGTGTAGATAAACATTTAATTCTATGCATTCAGTTTTGATGTAAATTGCAAGAATGTTTTTAATCTTCTGAAAATTATCATGCATTCTTATTGACTTCTTGAATAAATAAAATCTTTGAATGAAAATTGCATTAATGTCTGCAATGCGTTTCTTGTAGTTCTTTCATTGAAGATCTCATTAATTTTTATGAAATTAAGCAATTGTATGTTCATTCATTGAATTCAACATTATGAGATTGAGTCATCTGCATTTAAACTATATTTTTGTTTCTTTATGAATTGTAATGTTTAAAAACATCATTTTTCTGAAGATTGAAGAGCGAGAAATGAGTCTATTAATATTTATCAGATGAGCATGTATAATCTTGCAAACTCATTAAGTCTTTCACGTTCTATCATCATTGCAACTGCGCAATGTAGTCTGATTCTGTAGCTTGTTCAGATGTATATATTTCAACTTTCAGCATTTTGATGTTTACTTTTTTGAAGATGTTTATTACATGATGCAATGCTTGATTCTGAAAAGTTTTTAATCATCATTTCATACTCAACAATCTTTCTTCTTTGTCACATTGATGTCATATTAATGCTTTGAACATTATTTTCAATTTTATCATTATTGAGTATATCTGTTTTACTTTTACAAATGTAATCTTTCAAGTGAAGACTTTAAGTCAACTAAATATCAGTATTTTGATGATGTGATCTGCTTTTATTTGACAAAGATGTAAATCTCATCATGATTTTGTATTCAATTGAATCTTAAGAATTTATATGTTTAATTTCAATTTTATTATTGAGTTCTTTATGCATAGATTGACTATCATGTTGAATCTTTTTGACTTGCAAGTAAAGTGTGTAAATTTGTATTTCTTTGAAGCAAATGTAGCATCATGAGTTCAAGTTCACTTTAAACAAATGTTGTATGTTTGATTCAATGTTTTACAGATTAATTTTATGATTTTGTCATAGATCAAAATATTGATGTCATTTATGAAGTTAAGCACTTCAATTTTGATTTCTAACACTTTACATTTTTTGATTAAGCTCACGTTAAAAAATAAAAAAAGAATCAATGATATGAGAAATCTCTGTGATATATCAGCGTTTATTCATTGCATCACGCTAGTTTATTCATTGAATATTAATGATGACTTTCTGTTCTTCAGAAAGCTGCAAGTTTAATCTACTATATAGTTTGATATTCTTCTCATTCTCAGAATGTGTAAAAGTTTGATGTGCAAGACATGATTGAATATTTCAATGATATTTAAATTAAGCATAAAGATCATGTATTTCATTTTGCAGTCTCATACTGCATGTACTTGATTTATTAGTAGATTCAGCATCAAGATCATGAATTGCTTGCATTTTATTTTCATTTAAACATTTGAAAGTATGTAATGAGTCTCAATGATGTCACTCAGTTTTCTGATCATGATTGATTTCAATGTCTTACTCATGATGTTTAACAGAGCGATGAATCAATACATCTTCAAATCAATGTAATCATTCTTCTTCAATTTATATAATACTATTGTTTAAACTTTTTTGAACTATTTCAAGTGATATTTATGAATTATATATGTATTGAACAGACTGATTAATATTGAAGTCAGTTTCATTAAATTCACTTGAAGTGCTTTATTTGAAATTTTAAATGTATTCTGATGCTTTGTTAACTTTTATTTGTTAAATTATTTATTTTATTTTATTTTATAATAGAGCTGAATTGAATGAAACTGTCTGTGATATAAATGATTTTGAAATGTCACTAATGTTTGTTTAAGATGACAGTAAAAAGAACTTCTTTCATAGCACTTTCGTCTTTTCTTTAAATGAATTCATTATATGATCAGAATCATTGCTCTTTAATGATGAAAACTGTGAAAGTTTTCTGAGTAGCTGACTTTCAATTCTGACTCATTTTGCAAAACATCAAATCAACTTTGACTCATTATTCAACTCATGCATCTGTGATTTAAAATGAAAGCATTTTGTTTCTTTAATGACTTTGTTTTTATGATCATTGTATTTCAGATATTCATTTTATGCTTCTAAAGTACTTTGCATTTTTCATATGACTTGCAATCATCATGATTTTGTCACAACTTTTAAACAATTCTGATTTCAAAAATCTTGTGCTCAATTTGATGACTTTGCTTAAGAAGTAAATTTCTCAATAACTTTTTATAATGCATAAATGATCTCAGCTACTTTATTATTTATTATCATCTTGTCATTCAGAAAACAATTGATGAAAAAATGTATTCTTAGATGAGTGTTTAAAACTTCTGCATTCATTTTCTTTCATAATTAATGAATTGTGAGTTGCATGAAGATGATGTGTAAACATAACTTCGTAATAATCAAAAGATGATCAGATTCTTGATGCAGATCAATTCTCATCTTGCATTTGTATATCATAGACTGTATTTTTCCACTGTCAAATGTTAGATTTATTGTTGTGAATTGACTGTAAATCTCTCTGATGATTGTATCTGACTCAAACAATGACTTTAATCTTATGTTCATAATGATGTTTAATAGAACATCAGTCACTGTGTGTCAAGTAAAGCATCTTCTGTCTTCTCAATGTAAATGATGCAGATTGAAATCTTTCACAATCAGCTGTTTATAATCATCTTTAATAAGTTTATTCAGATGAAGAATAATAAATGATTTTTCTGTAAAAATGATAGACAATGAGCATGAATTGTAAACGTTTATGAATTATAACATCTGTATAACATCATCTGAACTGTTAGTCAGCAGTTTAATTAAACAGATGTTCAATTTAATGATTTTCATCATTCATTAATTGAATTTTAAATGTTTATTGATGTAAATGCATGTTCTTATCTGAAATGATTAATTCTTTATTAAATAAAAAAAGCTATAAGTTGAGTTAAATAATTGTAAAGCATTAATGTTGCAACTCTGTTTTTAAATGACTATTATGTCAAATTTGTGAATCTTTCTGTTTATCAGAAATGATTTTTGAATTTTCAATGATTTTCTGATGTTGTACTGTAAAACTTGTAGAAAGAATTGATTCATCATAATATTATTTATAGCTGCTGCTGACTCTGTGCTAAAACAACTTTTTATATGCTTTCAATCATTGAAAGTCTTTCACATTTTCTGATTTGATGTTTCTGAATCTGTATAAACATTTCATCTTTCAAGTCATTGATTACGCATGAAGAATAATTAATTCATCTTTTCTTAACTTTCATCACTTGTCATGTTGACTCATTGATATCTTGACTGCTTGTCATCATTGAAACATTCATTGAACTCAATGAATTTGTTAAATTCAAGAGATTTATTGAATCTAAGAAATTCAGAGAGAAAGAAAAGAATGAATAATTGTATTTTAATGCTTCAGAATATCTGATCAATCTGTTATGAAAGAGTTCTTTCAATTGCTTTTTCTATAGTTTTCATTTGAAACATGAACATCTTCAGAATTCATGACTGTCGTTGCAGTTCAAGCATCATCATTTATTCATTAATGTAATGCATTCTTCAATGTGATGCTTGTCTGTGCATTTAAAGCAGCATTCTTCATTTTTGCAAAATTTAGTCATATGATTGAAATTGAAGCAATTGTAGCACTGCGTGATATGATAGTTTTTTTAAATAGCTTGCATAAATACTTTTGATACAAGTTTAACATGCTTATGTTCAGCAGTTGATTTATCATCATTTTGATCATGATTTTTATAATAAGTGATGAATGAATCTTTTTACTTTCAATTATCTTCTTAAGTCAGATTATTCTTAACATTTTTAAATCATCATGAAATTTTGTATTGTTCTTCATCAGCTTTTTGATGATTGTCTTTTGATTATTTATATTCAATGTAATGCATACATCATGCATTAATATTACAAAACTTCAATGCTTTATCTGTGCTGAGTTTGCAATTTTCTTTACTCATTTCTGAGATCTTTTCAGAGCTGTTCAAGTCTCTGAGCTTATTACATGTAATGCAATGTTTTTACTTTTTAGTTTGCAAAGCAACATGATAAGATTTTATTGTGCTGTTGACACACTTTCAATTTTCTGAAAGATCTGATCTGTTGACTTTTTTTGTATCTTTTTTATTTTCATTTTTTTCATTTTTTTCACTAAAATCTTACATCTTTTATGAAGTGATGATAAATCATTTTTAAATTGCTGCTTCTTCATTATTGCTTTTTCTCTTGCTATGTTAATTCATGATGATGCTTTAAATATGAAACACATATTTTCTTATATTTGAAACTATTTATTAAAAAGTTGAATGAATGCTTTCAACTTCTGTACATCTTTCGTGATGAATGCATCTTGATTTTCAATCTTCTTTTCTGAAATGTTTCAAAGATGTTGAATCAGCTTCAAGATCACTTCTTTTCATAAATGATCTTTGTTTTTTTTTTTTAATATCAATATCTGTGTTAGTAGATTTAAAATGCTGATAATGTTCATTTCATCATTGCATGAATATTTAGATTTTGTGTCACTGTCTTTCTGTGACAAGTCAATGCTGTTTATAATCATCATTGAATCAGCATTACTGCTGTTCATGCAATTCATCATTATTTATTCATTTACTTAATTCTTACTCTTTCATTTATAATGCTCTTTTCAAAAATTCATTTTATGCATGTTATGATTATTGTATTAAAGTTAATTATAAATAAAGATTAAAACTGAGATCATAAGTGAGAATAAACATCGCAAATTATGATGTTAATTACATTAAATTTAATAAAAATTTTCATACTTTAATAATAACTTGAACATATATTGCAGCAAGAATAAATTAATTACAAAAAGAAATTAAATTTGTTCTTTTAATAAAATTATTAATTAAAAATTATAAAAAGCATAATGTTAACTGTTTAAAATTAATAATCTTTAAAAACAAATTGAGTTTAAACATGATACTGAAAGATTAATTGCTATTAAAAATTATTATATAGATTAAATTATTTAACTTAATAATAAAACGCATGTTTTAAATTGATAATTAAAAGTTGAAAAATTTTTAAACATAAGTTTGAGCTTTATAACAATCATTTTCTCTTTTTAATAAATTTAATAATGAAACATAAACATTTTGAATATGTCATGAGAAAAGTCAATTTTTTTTGAACTGACTTTTCTTCAAATATTTATGAAATATTATTGTTAAAAGAAAAAAGTCATATTTATAAATTATTCAGCGAGAGTTTGATTTAAACTCGTTGCAACTCAAAGACACATTAGATTTTAAGAATTAAAATTCAAAGAAAAGAATAATTATCATGTCATGTTAATAATTTATGTAATCATGTAAATATAATGTTAAGTTGTGTTTTCATGACGAGTTTTCATCATTTAACTTACAGAAACATAATGATTTAATCTTTAAACTAATTATATATTCTTTGAAAGTTTCATTCTTTTTTTTCACGAAGTAATTTTATTATTCATTTATCTTTATCATGATGCGTTTTAAGATTGAATTCTTTCTTTATCATACAATCATACTTAGTCTTACACTTATAAACTTATTTAAAAATATATTTTAAGTTAAGTTCATTAAATATCATTTAATTTAATAATTACTTTAATTAAATTAAAAGAAAAATTTCGATCATTTTATTTATTTTCAACTTAAAAGTTTAATTAACATGAAATACATTAATAAATTAAAAGTTAGTTTTTAAACTTTAAAGTTATTAATTTTATTTAATTCATTTTTAAAAGATTTAAAATGTTTTTAATAACATTGATAAATTGAAAGTTTGTTTTTTAATAAAAAAGTTGTTAAATTCATTTTTAAGTAAATTAATAACTTGTTTTTATAATCACATGTTTAATTCATGTCTTCATGTTTCATAATTTTCTTTATCATTTTATTTTATTTTATTTTATTTTATTTTATTTTATTTTATTTTATTTTATTTTATTTTATTTTATTTTATTTTATTTTATTTTATTTTATTTTATTTTATTTTATTT
>JAABUW010002240.1_pt1 | contig 29904 bp, 7 predicted proteins | sample 5560081 | NCBI WGS metagenome assembly JAABUW01 (sample SAMN10711882, study PRJNA513363) | rock metagenome | isolation source: Antarctica rocks | place: Antarctica: Victoria Land, Knobhead sud | reverse complement strand
CTTTTCTATGGTGGTTTTCGAAAGCTTTCCTAGCGGTAACTTGTTGTAATTGTAGTTTTGAGACGCCATGGCACTTTACATATTATGAGCGTTGAAGAGGAACCTGACGAGATCTTGAAGTTTGGGGGAAAGCATGCATGCTGATGGCTTGTCTTCAGGTGCCTTCCCTTCCTCAGACCTAGTACCGATTTCCTCCACCGCGTCATCCGGATCGTCATTGTAAGATTTTTCAATGAGCGTGTACTTGTTGGCTTTTGGTACTCCATATCGCTGGTCCCAGATCAAGCCTGTTTTGTCTTTGAACTTCTTACTAAATGAGGACATTGCAGTTTCCAATACTAGATTCTGCTCCAGCTTCTTCTGCCCCGTTTCACCCACACGACCCCAATGCGTCCACAAAGCATACTGGGCAGATCCGTCTTTAGGAGCCAAGAGCTGGATGTAATAGTACTTATTGTTGTTACCTTCAATGCTGCTCAGGCTTAAGCTTGCATCAAGTACCGTACCGTTAGAATCTTCATAGACATCGAAAGAGTCCTTGACCGGGCATAGTTCGTCGATGGGTGCTTTGACGACCCTGCTTCGCTTGTGCATCGTGCATTGGGGCCCTGCGTTAATGTCTTCGTCGTCTATACAGCGCTTCATGATTGACAGATCTGAACCTTGGATGCGCGGGCCAAAGAGCGGGTAGACAGTCTTAGCAAGCCATGCATGGTGATCACCCTATTTAAAGCTACAGGCGTGACGATTTTCTTTGGCTGTTTGCCTTTCTAGCAAAGGATCGTGATTGGTCGATCAGTCCGTCGTGATTTCGTAAAGCTGTTCTTCAAAGTATTTTAGGCACAAGTACGTCCAAAAGTACACCCTATAAGTTGATTGTTAGGAGATGTCGTGTATTCCGCTCGAGTCGCCCAGTCTGTCATAAGCTGTACGAAGAATCAAACTGGCATGGTATACTTCTGGATTACTGAAGCTCAAGGCAGCGAGATGGGGGCGTCGTCGAATGTGACAGACAGCGGTGCAGCCTAGAAATTTGTGGACACGACATTTGGTGGCTTCTTTCAAACTGGGGCTTTCTTGCCCAGAATGAATAGATGTTGATACGAACAGGCGAACTGACGTTTCCATAGATCAATGAGCTGGTCGGACACCCTTGACGCAATCTCAAACATTGAAAGCCCGATATATTTCTCTTTCTTTCCCACTCTCCACACAGCTCGAATATTCCTATGGTCAACCACCCAGAACGTTACCTTAGCAGCGTCTAAAGCAAACGCCCAGTTTCCTTTGACCGATCATCACGAGTCAGATATGTCTGATCAACAAAAGGCATACCAGATAGGGGCAGGCGATCCCGTGAACCACCAATACCTACAATCTTACGAAGCTCGCCCTGCACCAAGCCATTCAGAGGCCTCTTATCAGCAACAGAATCCTTCTTGTGCAGCCCCTCCACCACCAGCTTACGATCCGCTGGCACCAGACATTCCAATTGGAGGCCCAGCTGGAGTAGTCGGGCAGGCACAGCAATACCAACACTTTCCTCCACCACACTCTACGACAGGTGAACCTCTCAGCACAGACCAGCAATTTCCTCCGCCGCCTATCGGAAGCTCTACTGCCACAAAACAGCCTGAGCACTTTCCACCTCTACATACAGACTCTGCGGCTCAAGGCTATGGACGGGAATACCCGCCACCAGCTAAAGCTCAATCAGAAGTACATTCTCAGCAGTGTGCTCCTCCGCAAAATTCTCAGTCCCTATCACACCAGCATCAGCTCCCACCCCGCGGTCATACCCCAGAGCCCCTCTCCAACGATCCTAATTCGCCACTCCACTACACGCGAGATCCGCATAGATTGACGGCGTACCTCATCCCTTTCCCAAAGCCACACATCAAAGGAACCCCGCCCGAAGGCATCCCAGACCGGTTCCTAATCTACACACCTCCCCCGCCTCCTCTTCCCAAACCAGCCGAAGGCGAGAAAGAAGCTAAGCTCCAAAAGGTGCAACGGAAATGGCAAGAGGAAGTCCGCGCCGCAAAGACCAGCACCGCGAAAACGGCAAGTTGGAAAGGCGTCAAAAGCAAAGCAACTCGCGGCATCAGCAAGGCTGTCAACCTTACCACAAGCTCGAACCTTGACTTTCTGAACCGTGTGCCAGACGGCTCAGACCGGCGCCGCTCGGAAGACGATGGAGTTCACGAGGAGGACACTACGCACAAGACCGTCGGGCTACAGGAGATGGTCCTCATCTACCCATCCTCCTACCATGCCACGCCCGAGCAAGTGAAAACCGAGTTCATCAACAGCATGATGCGCTCCAAGTCCAAGGCCCAGCGCGACGCCATCATCGCTACCGGCCTCCTTCCCGTCTCAGCAGCCATCGACATCCTCGCCACCGTGATCTGGCCCTTCGGCGGCCTGCTCGAAGTCGACGGCGTATGGGCATACTCCTCCATCCGGGGTGCGAAGACCGCTCGTTCCGTCACGAAGCGCCTGACTTCCTCCACCAAGCACGGCGTCACGCACCACGAGACCGAAGAGCAAGAGATGCAGGGCGACAAGCTACGCATGGATTTCCGCCAGGATCCACGCATGGAGGTCCTGCATCGGTATCTGTGTAGCATGTGCACTAAGCGGGACGCGAAGGTGTTCCCAAGTGTGGGGACTGCCACGACGGAAAGCGAGCTGCTGGAGGCCATCGGCTGGGCGCCGAGCCAGACGGGCGGGGAGAAGAATTGGGAGGACGAGCAGTGGGAGACGAGTGAAGTGAAGGAGGACCTGAGGAACGTTATGGGTAAAGGGGCGAGGGAGTGGGATAAGTGGGTTAAGGCGTTTGAGAAGAGCCCGGAGAAGGCGTTGAAGCGGTAGGTGATGGGAGGGTTGTTCCTGGCGCTGGTCGTACTGATGCTGCGTGTATGACTATGATGAGCTATGAGCTACGATCGGTGAGCAATAGACTATCCTTCCCCAAGTCGCAGATAGACTCATTGGGTTACCCCATGTGCTCATTCCAGCGATTGGCCAAGAAATGGCACAGACAATCAATTCGTGCTGCTGGAAAACCGTCCTTGCAACGAGGCGAAAGGCTGACCAACCAGCTCTGGCCCATGGGTAATGAAGCGGCAAACCACCAAAGAGTCTTGTTGACATATTCGAGCACTGCACTTGCACGAGGCAGGTCAATCAATCTCCTATTTCTACGTCTCTTTTAAATTGAGCATGCTCCTCATATCATTAAGATCGTGAGCGAATCTGCAGTACCATGTCCTTCAAGCCGTATTCGTCCTCACCAGCCTCCTGAATTGTCTCACGCGCTTCTGCACTCACTTCATTCCCAATGCTCATCAACACGACAACCTGCTCGTCGTCAATCAAGCCATAGTCTTACATCTAGCCAAAAACGTCGACCGCTTTTGTCGTAAGCCGTATGGCATGTTTCAGGGGCGCTCCTCTGCTATCCGGCGCGTTCGACATCGTAAAACAAAACGCTCAAAACTTTCCGCTTCCCGCAGACTTGATCGTTATCACCATTAATCTTCAGCGTGGCCACTTTCCTGAGATGCCAGAAACGTTCGACATTCTTAGCTCGCTTCCGATTAGGCCTCGATTGCTTTCTTCGCTTCTTCTCGAAGAAGTTCCTTTAGCCGCTCAGCTCGCTCTTGTTCGGTCTCTGGATCTTTTCTTGGCGCCAGGTCAATCGAATTAGAATCTGCACTCAGCTCACTCGACGCTCGCCCGAGGCTGCCGCTTTAGCGCACAACAAGGGTGATCGTAACGACCATTTCTCATGACGTTTCGGCTCGAAAAATTTGAGCCATGACTAAGGGGTTGGACGATCCTATCCAGCAAAGAATGCTTATAGATGGATCTTTTGTTACGCCAAATCCCTCAATCTTGATGCGCACTCGTCCTGTGCAATACAGCAAGAAGGATGAGTGTCAACAAAGCGCAAGACACTGCCTGGGCTTAAGCCGGTCACTGCTATAAAGTGGACGTCGTACCCTGAAGTCTGATCGCAATAGAACACGGCAAGATATTTCAGAGCTGTCGAAACAATGAAAAGCTTTCCATCTATGCGGCTACTGTCGCCTGCTTGACCTACCATTCTCTTGCGCTCGTCACTATTGGTGGTTCTTCGGTTAGGGCTGCTGTGGGCTCGCAAGATAATTCATATGCCACAAAAGTGCGCAGATATGGTGACAATGACCAGATCAATACCTATCAGATCAGAAACGGCCGCTTTGTGGGTGATACACTGGGGCGAAGTCGACATACCTGCCACTGCTTCGCTCAACAAACGAGTTTCCTACGATTTTGGAGACTTCAATGCCGACGTTGTCGTGTCTCAGAACAGTGTCTGACACGGATTCAACACAACGTTGTGCATCTTGATCTCAGTAAGTGTTTACACTCGATCAGTGCGTGACCGGTATGATGTTCGCTGACCTTCTTCATAGAGTTGCCCTGCGTATGTCGCGCGCAGTATGGGCACGGACTCCCCAGAAGCTATTGTCGCGTGGGAAAATTCTTGGATTAGCAAGGCCATCAATGGTATCCAGAAACCCCAACCAACAAACAACACTGCCGTAACGCCAAATACATACCTGACAGCCCTCAATCACCTGAAGTCTACCAGTCGCTACCAAGCACCTTACCAACTTCGGCCGTGTCAAACCCTCCCGCCTTTGCCGCCGTCACTCCCCATCCATATCGACCGGCCCCTCACAAGCGGGAAGCGGCACCGGCACCAGACCCAGGCTACGAGCTCTACGGCTGCATCTACTACGATTCCGTCGACAACGACTTGGGTTTGCAAGAACGCCACATTTGCATACATGATGATCCAGCACATCAGCGCCGTAAGCGCTCGATCCCCGTTCTTTCTCCCAGCTTTCTGTCATGAGCCATCCAACCACGCTATTTAGTAGAAAGCTAATTAGAGGATGAATAGATCGACTACAACCAGCAAATCGGCAACTTAGTCTGGGAAGTCTACGAACCGGACCCCGCCAGCAACATGGCCAATAATAGGATTTTGGGATCGTATTCGCATTGTGTGCAGAGTACAGCCGGGTGCAACGATATATAGATGGGTGGTTGTCTAGCGGCTGAATATACGGGCTGCGATCGGGGAGATTCGGAGCAAAGGTTATTGGTGTCCGGGATGGAGCATGCTCTATGGATGTTGTACTGCTTCTCTATCCGCTCACTGCTGCCAATCCTTCCGTTTGAACTCCACCATCGGTCCGTTATGCAATGCAACTATGCTATCAAAAATATGAAATTCGTCCTTCCTCCTCCTTGCTTCCGTCCATCTCGGCCTTGTGCCTTCAGGGTGGAGATCTCGCGAAAGTCGCAGATCGAAGGAGTAGACAATTCTTGCAAGCAAGATCGATATCTCCGCGTATGCTAATGTCTTGCCTGCACAGGCCCTAGGCCCTATACCAAATGGGCAAAATGCGGAATACGAAGGCGAAACGCCATCGTCCATGGTACAGCCTGATGAGCATACGAGCCAGCGATCGGGCTTAAATGCGAAGGCGTTGGGATAATACCGCTCTTGGTGGTGTAGGGCGTATATCGGTGTTCCTACCTCCGTTCCATGGGCAAAAAAAACACCATCGATTTGCGCACCTCCGGGTAGAACTTGACGAGGCATGATGCCGCCGAGCGGCGGGCAGAGTCGCATTGCTTCATTGATCCAGGAGCGAAGATAGTGGCAAGCGTCCAAACGCTGCCCCATGCAAATGTCTTCGACGTCGTCGAAAGCTCCGCGGATCTCAGCCTTCAGACGCTCAAGCGTATCAGGATTGTGGAGACAATAGAATATAGTACTAGTGATCGCCACTCGTGTGGTGTCGGACCCTTTACAGTTGGTGAGTAGGGACATCCTCTCCAGCAAGTCATTGTCCGAAGATATTCACTTCACTCACCTGCCACGAGAAGCAACATGGCTTCGGAGACCAATTCTGGGGTGGTGTATTGTTTACCAGTCTTTGAGTCTTTCGCTTTTTGCAGAATCGAAACAATATCTTTGCGTTCAACGCCGTAATCCATGCTAATGATACGTTCTTCAGATTGGGTTTTGGTGATAACGAAGAATTTCCGAGTATGGTTCAAGAACTTCTGAATGAAAGGCATTTTGACTCTAAACCACAAAATCCATGGCATGTATCCAGCCTAGGTATGGTCTTGGTTAGCCATACCGTGGATGACTCTGTCTCTTGGAATATCGACTTACAATATGTAGAGCGCTGACTCCCACTACAAAAGCTTGCAGAACGTCTCGGTTATCATTACTTCCCAGAAGATTCAAATTACGTCCGAAGCACAGGTCACTGATGATATCATACACAACAAAGGCAGTCCATTCTGAAAGGTTCTTCGGCTGGCTCCAATCTCGAAGGTTATCGTCGTCAATCAGATTGCTGCACAAAGCACGAGCATTGTTCAGGATATGGTCTTGCGTGTACCTGACAGCACTAGACGAGAGCGCCTGCGATATCATACGCTTTTTGACGGCATGAGTCTTACGACTGACCGTCGTAAAAACATTCTCCACATCGAAGGACAGGCCGAGTACTTGATACCAATCGGATTTGCGGGTGTTTGAGTGAAAGCCATAGATTGCCCTCAGCCCGGTTACGCTACATACTGAAACTCGGTTTGGCCCGTACCGTAGGGTTTTGCCTACGGTGAATTAGCCTACACTCCATGTGTGACAGAGACGTCATACCGTATCGCTTATGAAGATCAAAGAAATCCAAATGACGGTCGCCTTTGAATGCATGATAAACTGAGTACCAGTCTGTCACCCTTCCAATGAGTGGACCTGGATACTTTGAAAGTGGGTGGAATTTCAGTCTATACACGACAATGACGACTAGCTGGCACGAGTTTAGTTGCAGAATCATCTGCTATTGCATTGAAGACTCACATATACCGCAAGCGCCGTAAAGGCTAGACCTATGCCATGGGCCACTGCCATGGATACCTCTGACATGTTATTATAAGGTCAATACGGTACAGCCACTGTCAATGATCAACTCCTCCCCATCGTTACTATGTAAGAGATACGGAAAAAGAGTGATCGGCATGTCGTTGCCGCATGTACTTCACGCTTCAGAGCCCAGGCGGTCAAAGCGGATGCCGGCAAGGCAGCCGGGGCGGGGCTGTCAATGGTGGAGAACGGAGCGTGTGCAGACGCTGCAGACAAGCCGCTGAGGGGTATTGGGGTGCATAAAGTAAGGTAGTTAACCACAAAGTACAGAAGACCGGCTAGCGCATGACGTGTGTAGGCGATGAGTTGGGCTTAAGGCTCCAACAAGGAAAATAACAATGACCACACCCCCAGATGATTCTCTGCGCACAATCTCGCAATGGCGTCTTGGATGGAAACCTCGCCCGGTCGTTTCGAACGCCCTTTTGACTCTATAGAAAGATTTCTCTTGTCTCTAGCGCGGGCAAGCTCTGCTTTGAATCGAGAGCATTGGTCTGTCACCGTCTTCGCGCGGTTCCATATGAAAGCAGCTGTGCAAGACACTGAATCCGTGCTGAGACATGCTTGGAAGACTATGCGATATGATCATCCTCAGCTGGCCTCCGTAGCAGAAGGGGATACCAAGATTTACGAAGTACCGGACAGCGCTGCCTTGGACGCCTGGCTGAACGACACATTCATAGTCACACCAACATCTGCTACGAAGGAGGAGTTGCTGGCTTCAATTCGTCCATCTGCACTTGCAACGCTATATTTCCTTCCCCATACATCGGAGATCGTCATACATACTTCCCATTGGCGTATCGACCTCATTGGGGCATTCAGTCTTTTACAAAACCTGTTCGATGCGATGGTCCATCCTCGACGTGTTGAATTTGGGGACGAGGGGAAAAATCTGTCTCCAAGCAGAGACGAAGCAGCAAAGTACTGTTCAACAGAAAGCCTGGAATCGCCAGCAGTGGTGCAGGAAAGACAGAAAGGTGCCACAGATCTTGTGATGCAGCTACTTAACAACCTTCCATCAATAGGACTCCCTGCGCATCATATCAACCAAACACCAAGTGGTACCCGTCGCGCAGCGGTGGTACTTGACACCCAAACCACGTCTGCCGTAGTGTTTGGGTGCCAAAAGCGCGGTTTTACGGTCACGACAGCTCTGCACGCAGCTCTAATAACTGCGCTGCAAGAAGCGACTCCTGTTGCACTCTCGTCGGACAGTAAATATACCGCTTGGGGAATATTCAGCGTTCGTCGACTGCTGGAGACTCCGTGGAGTAGTTCCGCCAGGCATCCAGCAGCAGTCTACATCCTAGGTCTTCCGTTGTCATTGCATGCATCGACATATGAAAACCTTGCGCTTCAGCTCAAGCGATTTTATAAACAGCGTTTACCTCCTTCAAGAAACAGTGATCTCCGTGGAGACATCATTGTTCCTTATACCCGTCATATGGCAGATTTGGCAGGCCAGCCGCCACCCGCAGAATTACCAGTGGCAAGTGAACCGATACTGAGTAGTGGAGGAATTGTCGATGACTATCTCCAACACGATTTCGGCGAAACCCTCCAAGTGGAAGACTTTTGGATTGGCGTGGAGATGATGACAGCACAGGTAGTATGCTACTTGTGGACATGGCAGGGTAAGATGACATTAAGTGCTTGCTATAACGAGAGGTACTACGATCTGGGTTTCATTCAAAACTTCCTGGAGCGGATCATAAGTATTCTTCATACGGAGTTGGCGATTCGGGTAAATTGATCATTTATCTTGTATTACCTTGTGGGACACATTGTTACTTTGGCACAGCCTTTCCAAACACACGCTGCTAAGATCTTATCGTCCAAACTCTTATCAGACACGAGGTGGGGATTGGAAAATGGTTTTCAGTAGCCCTGCATACAAGTCACGAAGTGCTGCCCTCGCCCTTGAGATCGGAGGTCCCCTACATCGCGAACTCGTCCTACAGTCGTTCGATGGAGAGCTGACCTCCCAAAGCTAAGTCTGGAATGAGCTTTCTCGGGGTTGGTAAGCTTGCGGCTCTGAAAGTGGTGGTCAGTATAGCTGCTTAGGAGAGCTCTGGAAACAGATAATCAGGCATACGATTGCCTGCACAAAGCGGAGATGGTTCGCTGTTGCGGTGGTTCTCAGGAATCGCACCGCGACCCAGAAAGGAATGCAACCCGAGTTGGATTAGGAAGGATGCCCGGTAAAGGGTAGGTAACTGAAGCGTCATCGGATGCGATATCCAACTCGAGAAGGGGAAATGTGCCGAAGTCGGGCCTGTGGTGTCAGGTCCTGCAGTAACAAAGCAAGATCCGCTGCTCGGAAAGTGGCAAGAGCGAGGACAACTCCACGATGTCGGGCATATTTTCGGCGACCCTTTCTGTCATGCGACCCACGTCCTTGGAAGCGCCACATGATGACTGGAAAGAGATCGCGTTGCCATCCTACCCTCGAGCAGATGAGCCACCCCAAGCGTGAGCATTTGAAGGCCACAGCATTGCCATAGGCAAATACCGGTGGAAGGGACTTGCGACAGCACACCGGAACCCCAGTCAGCGAGGGGTGTAAAGGGGTGAAACCTGCGGGGTAGATGCAAGCGCTCCAGCAGATTGCAGTGGGTCGAGAATCCTTTATCAACAATTCATACAAGATTGCGAACGGCAAAGCAGATCATGGTATTCGCAAAGCTGCAAAGTTGCCTTGCACTAGAACATATCTGTATAATCCATGATCGAAGCTGTTACGTAAGGACTCGCACTATCCAGATCTGGTAGCGATTTGGCGAACTTGCTTTTATACTAGTATAGATCTAAGTTTTATTTAGTTATTAATTTAGATATCTCTTTAATAAAGATTTCGAATCTAGTTTTTGATATTACGAAAAATCTACACTTTTTGCAACGCTTCTACGCGTTAAAATCTAGTCTTTTCGAATATATTAATACTTATTTAATTATTAACTCAATAAAGCATTCTAAACTTTTATCAAAAATCGAGCTTATTGTTAAGAAATTTACTCGACAAGTTATTCAAAATTTAGTCGAAATTCTACGTCAATTTCGAGAGCTTTAAAATCAAGCACAATTTAATATTAATACTATTTCTATTTTGTTTGTTTTAAGCTGTTTTTTTGCAAAATTAGACTCGATATCTATAGTTGCAATTGCGTAAATTGTTGCTTAAACTATAAGCAATTAATCTATTTTCGTTATACAACTTCTATTGCTCTCTATAAATATTATTGTTTTTGTTGTTTTTAAATTTGAGAAACTTTTCAATATATTATAATACAAAAGAGACAAAAATTAATTAAATATATAAAAGCAAAATCTTATACAACATATAGATATAAACTATAATCGATATTTTATTAATTAAGTTAAAATTGTCTATGCGAAGTTACAATTTACTATAGATAAAAAAATCTATAATTTTATAAATTAATATCGAATTAATAGTCTTTGTATTATTGTTTTCTTTAACAAATAGCGTCGAAATCTATATTACTACTATAGCAATTTCTTTGAATCGAAAAATATATATTTGTATTTTTGCAAAACTTTAAAACAAAATTTTATTAGTTTTGTCAAATATTACAATCTTTTCTATTAGAAGAAAAAACGTTTTTAAATAAAAAATACTTTATTAATTAATTATATAAAGCGCAACGTTAGTTATTTTATTTAAATTGTTGCTATATTTTAGCAAACTCTTAATAACAAATAACTATTTATTTTTCAATAATAGATTTAAGCTTTTATTAAGATCGATAAGAAGCTTTAGCAACTTAAATATTGTTAGTTTTGTATTATTACAATTGTTGTTATTTTTGTTAAGTTAAAAAACAATTTTGTTTTAATCAACAATTTATTAAAATCTTGCGTTACTTTTTTTGTTTTTATTATTTTATTTATGTTAACAATCTTTGTAATATTTAGTAAGTTAATAGATTTAAACTTTGTTATTACTATTATTTAAGACAAATTGTTAATTGTTCTAGAAATTAAAGAAATCTACAATAAATAAAAGTTGTACTACTATTGCAAATTGCAATATTTAAATAAGATCGCAAAAAAATACTTTAATAAAAAATCTTTCTTTTTTTGCTTTGTCGATCTAGATAATACTTTTAGTATCGACAAAAATATTTTCTTATTAGCGAAAAAAGTCTAGTTTCTAAGCAAAATCGCGTTTAAGAATTAATTTATATATTTTTTTGTTTTTTAGCTTTTTTGTTTTTATCTTTTTTTTAATCTTATAAGAAATTTTTAATTAAAACAATTTTAGAACTCTTTAAATTTAATTCTATATTTAAAAATAATTATATAATAGTTTTCTTTGTTTGATATTAAGTTTAATCTCGAATTTCTATTATAACTCTAATCGATAATAGAGTTTTAGCTTATATCTTTATTAATAAATTTTTTGCGCAATAATATAATCTTTTTTTATTATTAATTAATCTACTTTTGTAGACTTCGAGATTTTAATAATTAAACAATCTTAACAAACAATGTTATCTATATTGTCGAAATTATTATAACTCTCGACAATTATATCGAGAGACTATTTCTCTATATAATTAAACTTAACTAGTATTTTATTGTTATAAATCTATTGTAACTTTGTTGTTATTCTATTGATACAAACTTTAATTATAATACTCTTATTATATTTTCTTTCTTTTGTCTTAAATATTGTTGTTAATTGCTTGTTAAAATCTATAGTATTATTTAAGAAGAAAAAGAATTTCTATCTTCTAAGAAGTTTCAAAATATATAGAAACTTTAAAATCAAAATATTCTTGTTATTACTTTTAACAATTAAATCTCTTTGTCTAATTCAAATCTATTTTGTTAAAAAACATTTAATATTTTAATCTTTTAAAAAAAGCAACTCGCTTGCAAGAAGCAATCTAGTTTTGCTTTTTAAAAACAATCTAGTTTTGTTTTTAAGAAGCAATTTGTTTGTAAAAAGCAATCTAGTTTTGTTTTTTAAAAACAATCTAATTTTGTTTACAAAAAACAATCTATTTATTTCGATTCTAAATTTTGCTTTGTTTTATCTAATTTGAAAGAAAAAGCTTCTAATTGTATTTTTCAAACTATTTAAAAAAAAAACTTTTCAAAAATTAAGTATTGAAGTTTTTTGTTCTTTAGAATCTTTATTAAACAATATGCAAAACAAGTTAAATAATCTTCTATATAACTTAATATAATTAAGTTAAGAACTTGTAGATTTAATTGTATTGTTTGCGCAAAAAATATTGAAATTTTTAATATTATTTTTCGAAAAATAGATATCTTTCTAAATCTAGTTAAAAATTTGTTTAGATTTAAATTAGATCTTGTTTAGATTTCTAATTTATTAAATTTTTTAAAATTATTATTGTTTTATAGAAATATTAAAATTAATATTTATAATCGAAATTATTGTCTAGCACTTTACTAGATAGAAAAAAAACTTTATTTAATAACTTTTACTATTTAAGAAAATCTAAAATATTATTGACAAAACAAAAATATCGATTTAATTACAATTTTATCTTCTAGATATTTCGAATTTCTTAATATTTTTTTTTAAAAAAAGATAGATATCTTGTCTTTTTATTGTTTTTACAATTATATTATTTATTTTAAAAAAAATATTTAGCTTCTAATTTTTGTTTTATATAATATAAATTGTAATAAAACTCTAAAACTTTGTTACTATTTAGATAAAAATTTTAGCAAAAAATTTATTCGAGTTAGTTGTTTTTAAATAGCAATTTCTATTTTTTTTATTAAGAAATTTAAAAATAAACTTAGATTTTGCGTAGACTATAAAAATCTAAACGCTATTACAATTAAGAACAAATATTTTTTGTTTTTAATTTTTAAAATACTAAATTGTTTTAGTTAAGTTAAGATCTTTATTAAACTAAATATTATTTTAGCATTTAATCAACTATATATTTGAAAAAAAGATAAAACTTTTATTGTTTTTTATATTTGTTTTAAACTCTTTAAATATTTTGTTATATTCTTCGATCTATATAATAGATTTGTTTTATTTTAAAAATATATTAACAAAACTTTTCGAGAATTTCTAGATAAATTTTGTATTACTTATTTAGATAATATTCTAATCTATAGTAATAATAAACTAGAATACAAAGTTTATATTAAATTTATTTTTTGAAAATTGCGCAAAATAAATTTACAAGCAAATATAACTAAATGCAAATTCTATATTACTTAAGTTTTGTATCTAGAATTAATAATTATTATCGAAAAAATTAAAATAGATTTAGCAAAAATAAATACTATTGTTAATTAATTTACTTTAATTAACGTTAAAAATATTTAAAGTTTTCTAGAATTTGTAAATTTCTATAGAAGATTTATTTACAATTATAGTAAAATAGTTGTTTTGTTAATTTATCTAATTAGAAAGAATTAATTTTTTATTTAGTTTAAAAAATATCAATTAATATTTATTATTTTAAAAAAAGTCTTTATCTTTAATATAGTATTTTGTTATTACAATTTAGATTATAAAATTGTAATAAAAATTAATACTTCAAACTATATATTCGAAAATATTTTTTCTTAATATAATAAAAAAAAGTTTTTTATTTAGTTGTTTACTTTTTTAAGAAACACATTTTAGTTAAGTATAACTATAAAATTTATAATAAAAAATTTATAACTATTGTTTGCGTATTCGAAGAATAGTGTTTCGAGTTTAAAAGCTTAATCTATTTAGTTAAAATAATTATAAATTATAAAAATCTTAAGTATTTTATATTAATTAAGCAACTAAATTGTTATTAAGTTTAATAAAACAAGTTTTTGTTTCGATTTAACTATTGAATTATATATTGCTTTAACAAGATCAATAAAAAATTAGATATTTTTATACGTTGCTCAAAAGATCTTTTTAAGAAAAAAAATATTTTCGATTCTTAATATTTGTATTAATATTAGACAATTTTAAAAATTTACATTCTAGATTTTAAAATTGTTAAAGATATTTAATATTAAACTATTATTTTAGATTCTATTTAATTATATCTTTCTTCAATTTTTTTAGTTTTTTTTGTTATATTAGTTTCGATAGAGTTAGACGTAAAAGAATTCGACATTAATAATATCGAATTTTAGTTAAACTAAAAAATTTCAAATTTTGACAAAAATTTAGAAAACACTTTCTTTTAGACTGATCGTTCGGGTCGGTTTTTCCCCGAAATCTATAATCCGACCCGAAAGTTATATCTAATTAGGCCAAGTTTTAACCTAATATAGTTAGTATTTTCATAATTTATGCAATTCGGTTCCAACTGTTGGAATCGAACAATTAGTCTACTTTCTTTTAAATTTTGTAAAATTAAATCGAAGTTAACAATAAATTTATATTTTAAATACTTAAAGCGTTTTGCAATAAAGTATATTATTACAATAGAATTTTTCTAATTAAAAATAAAGAATATTTTAACTTTTTGTACTTTTAAGAAAAAAATATATTTCTAACTTAAATTGTCTTTGTTTTTGCGTAATTTAGTTTGTTTATAATAGTATTGTCGATAATTATTTAGAAAGAATAAAATGCTACAAATTAATTAATTGAACTTATTAATAATCTAATATTTATAAGTATATTTAGCGCTTTATATAAAACTATTATATATATATTTGTTTCAAGTCTTTTAGATAAAAGACGCAAAAATAATTGCGTTCTTTTTTTGTTTTTAAATATTATTAATATAATATTTTTATAAACTATATAGATTTTTTATTGTCTAATATCTTTATAGATATTATATATAGATACGTTCTTGTTTTTGTTAATTGTTTTATTAAGATAAGATATCTAGTTTTAACTATTTCTATAGAAGTAGAGAAAGCAATTAATTGCTTTTACGTTTACGTCTAAAAATATTATAGATTATTCGAGTTCTTTATGTTTGATTAAGATATATAATTTATTTTTAATATTTAAAAATATCTTTGTTAAATGCTAAAGATTGACGTTAAGTTATCTATTGCATATATTGGCAATTCCGGAATTCTTATTAATAGTACTATTAGTAACTAATAGTTAAATTAGCTAATATGCCGATATGCTCGCTTTATATAACCAAGCGCAGAATTAAACTACAATTAGTAGAATTCGCAGACGCGTAATTGACACGCGCTTTGCCAAGATCTAATCTTGCACGTTGTTAAGTTTTATAACACGGGCGCAATTTACGGGCGCTATTCACGGGCGCTATCTACGAGCGCATTGCACAGATATATTATCAATTATTATGCGCACAACACAACTACGGAATGAAGACGTCTTCGTCGACGCATAACTCGCGCATAGAAATCTTACGAATTGTTCGATTTTGCTATACAAATTACTATAGTGTGGACGAGTAACAAATAAAGATGTAAGCGAAGCATTGCGAGAGTTCGTGCGCATCTCGAACATCAAAATTGAATTTTTGCCAAGCAAGCGCCAAGACTTTTGCTGCTAAATGGATTCTAGACTAGCTAATAGCCAAATTAGCAGTTTTCGCAACAGGCACTTTCTGAGCAGGGGTCCCGGAATTGCCGATGTATTATTTCGAAACTAACAATTAAATCGAACAAGTTAATATTGTTATAAAATATTATTTTTGTGTTTTTGTTAACTATATATAGAACAACTAAATTAAATAGCTTTTAGATATCGAATTTGTTGTTAGACTAATCGCGTTGGATCGAGTCGATTCCAATAGTTAAAACCGAAAAGTCGAGTTGATTTCTAAAGTTAGAATCGAAAATCGACTCGAGTTGAGTTAAGATTTAGTAATAAAATCGAAATTCGATTCGAAAAATCGACTCGAATTGCCAAGACTATTTAAATAATTATATTATAATTATTAATAGTTAACATATAGTTAATATATATTTAATTATATTTAATTATTTAATAATAATAAGATAATATATTATAGTAATATATTACTACTTTTTACAAAGAAAATAATTAAATTGCATCTATAGATTCTATAGAGTCTATAGATGCGAATAATATATCTTATTGATAAATTGTATCTATAAGATCTATAGAGTCTTGTTACGCTACTACTTTCTAAGAGATCTTAGAGATATTAAAGAGAGTTATACTATCGAAAAGATTTGTAGATATCTTTAGACAATGCAAGCAATTACTTGATAACAAGCGTTGCAACTAGATATAGCAATAACAATAAGTAAGAATTTATTTTAAGTTAAATACAATTTATAAAAAAGTTGTGTTCTAGTTTCTATATACTAAGAAAATATTGATTGCTTGTTTTGCTTGTTTGTCAAATATAGCGAGCACGTTGCTTGCAATGCTTGCTTATCGAGTATATCGAATATTATGTTTAGAATATTTGCTTCTTAAGTATATCGAGTATAATAGCAAATTTGTTTTAGAGACGTAGAATCTAAATTATTGATACAACTTTAATAAGTTTGTAATACTATCTTTTTTTTTCAAAGTTTTTGTTTCGAAACTTAATATCTTTTCGCTATATCTTTAAAAAAAATTAATATCAAAAATTCTTTTTTTCGAAAGAAAGATCTTCTCGACGCTCTAAGTTCAATATTTCTAGCAATATGTTTCTGTTGTAACTATACAATATCTAATAAAATCTACTATAGAAAAGATAGTTCTAAAAAGTGTATAAAGTGTGTACAATCTAATTGTAATTGTAATTTGACAATTTCTTCTACATCGATCAAACAAATTTATAAGAAACAAATACGCTTAAAAAAAGAAATACGCAATACGCGTACAAAGCTAAGTCGACTAAAAAAACAGCTAAATTTTCTAAAAAATAAAAAGAAAAAAATAATTGTAACAAAATAGAAGAATATTAACAATTTGAAAATAGATAAAATATATTTTGTCAAGTCTATTACAAAGACTCTCGAGTTGCTATTTAATATATTGTTTAAATAGTTTTAACTTTTGACTAATTAAAATTGAGATATTGTTTTTATATCTTGTTTTAATAAAATTTCTTTAAAAGATTTCGACAACAATTAAGATTTTTCTCTGATTTTTACGTATTTTCTGAGATAGAATATTTCTTCTATTTAATAAGATATTTTTGATCTTTTTGTCGTAGAATTTTCTCGATTTCGAATTGATTCTTTTTTTGTAAATAGAAATAAAATATATTCTATAAAAACGTAATTAAGTTTGTTGACTTCAACAATAAAATATAGAATATTAAAAATATTTTAATATTTTTAGATAAATCGAATTTGTAGTTGACTAATTTTTTAGTCTTCTTAACAAAAAACAATTCAACTTTAATATAATATAATTTCTTGCTTAATTTTCTTGTTCTAAGATTTTTTATAAAAAGATATATTTTATTTCTCTCTTTTAGCTAAGATATTGTTTTTCGTTTTTTGTTCTAATATTTAACTAATTTTTCTTGTATTCTTGAGATATTGTTGTATATCTTTTTTAATATTGCTATTCTTTCGATAGTTAATTGCGTAGACAAATATTTGCGCTCTTTTTTAAAGAGATTTAATTTCTTGCTATAATTGACAAAAAATAGAGTTATTTTAGTAATATTCGAAATCTTTGCATTAAGTGCCAATTATATTATAGATAAAAATAATACTCAATTGCTATAAATATTGTTAATATAGTATTTTAGATATTGTTTAAAACTTTAATTTGTTCTTTTTGTCTAACTATTTGTAATTAAGTAGTAGATAGTAGATATTCGAAATCTTGTATCTAACATTAAGAGAAGCGTTTTTTAATAGTTAGATATAAAGAGTTTGTCTCTATTACTAATTAGTTCTTTAAGTATATTTTAATATTGTATAAGTCGATTCAATATAATATATTTTAGTTGTTTTGCGATAAACTTCTCTTTGTATACAATAATATATAAATACTTAATAAACTTATCAACTATTACTAGTATCAAATTATATCTATCTTTAGTTGCTAAATTTGTCGACTTTAACAACTTAATAATAAAGTCTATTGTAACTTTATTTTATAGCAATTCAAATAGTTTCTAATATTGAATTTTGTTATAGCTTATATACGTATTATATTTGTTCTACTAACAACTAAAATATTGTTTAATATATATTTCGACAACTTGTCTTATTTGTAAAAACTAACAATACTAATATAAAAACTAAAAAATTTTTGTTACTTTCGAGTACTCTTGTAGTAGTCTATTATAGTATTCTTTTATATATTTGTTAATTTTGTCGATAGATATCTGAAGTTTTTTTTTCTCTATTAAAAATTCTTCTATATTGTCTCGAAGTATTTGTAGTATAGCATTTAGTTTATATTTGTTTATTAATAGTAATTTATTTTGATTAATTTTAAATATATTGTAATTGAACAATTTTTTTGTTTCTATATAATTACTTCTTTTGCTAAATATATCTGCTCTACTATTATTTTTGTCTAAAATATATTGTATTTTGAACTTGTATTGTTTAAGTCTCTCTAATTATTGTATTTGTTTTTTGTTAAACTATTTAGTAGTAGTAAAGTGCACAAAATTCTTGTAATCTATAAAAATTGTAAGTTCGAATAATTCTTTCGTATATACTTTTTATAATTTTAAAAAAACTACTATAGTAAATAGTTTCTTATTATAAATATTATAGTTTTGTTCAACTAATAAAAGTTTTCTCGAAAAATATATTATTAAATATTATATATCTTTATATCTTTGATTAAAGTATATATCGATAGCTAGATCTAATATATCGATTTCAATTCTACTTAATAATTGCAAATTATATATCTTTAATATTGATTTTTTTAAACATTCTAGCTTAAGATTTTGAAATAATTTCTTTTCTGCAAGTTCTTATATCTATAATATATTCTTTTTTGTAAAATTTGTTAATAGTATTGTGTTTGCTAAGTAGTTTTTAATAAATTTTTTGTTGTAGTTTATAAAATCTAGAAAGAATTATACTTTTTTAATATTTGTTAATAATTTTTATTTCTTAATTGTTTGTAGCTTTTCGAAATTTATACGTACTTTATATTGTTTAACAACAAATTCGAGAAAATTAATTTTCTCTTAATAGAATTTGTATTTCTCTAACTTAAAATATAAGTTTTTTATATTTAGACTTTTCAATATTTTGAAAATATAATTAATATACTCTTTTAAGATTTTTAAATAAATTATAATATTGTTCAAGTATACTATAACAAATCGATTCAAATATTGTCGTAATATATTATTGATTATTTTTTGATATATTGTCAAAACATTTGTAAATTCGAACAACATTATTGTGTATTTATATAATTTATATTGTATGCAAAAAACTATTTTCTATTCTTTCTCTATCTTTATTCTAATCTAATTATATACTTCTTGTAAATTCAATTTAATAAAGTACTTTATTTCGAATAGTCGATTCTAAAGCTCGCTAATATTGAGTAGTAAGTATCGATTCTTAATTGTAATATTGTTTAGCTTTCGATAATCGATATATAGATAAAAAATTCTATTCTTCTTTAATATAAAGAGAATCGAATATTCTATTTATAATTAAGATTTTCTAATAAATTCTTTCTTTTTGTTTTTTGTCAAATATTCGCGAAGTACTTTGAGCTTTTTCTCGAATAAAATATATATAAATTCAAATATAAACTATTTATCTAATTTAAGTTTAATTTTGTAATTTTACAATTAATATTTAGAGAAAATCTTTGCTATTTTCTTTTCTTAAAATAGATACTTCTAATTGTTGTATATTTGTAATATATATTTTAGCAATTTCTTTGCTATATTAGATAGTTTAAGACTTTTAGAAAATTTGTAATTTTCTTTATTTACTCTAACTTTGTAGTTCGACTAATCTCTATTAATATCTATCGAGTCGAACTTTTTTAAATTGTTTTTTTGCAAAAATACAAGCTCGCTATTTGCGATTGATTTTCGACTTAATCTTTTATCTACTATCGAACGCTATCAATACGTAGATTAAATATAAATTATATAATTATATTGCGCAAATCTAAATACTTGTATATTTTAGTTAACTTCTAAATTGTGTTGCTTTAATTAAAATATTTCTAAAACAATATTGTAAGTAGCTATTTCTACTATATTAAAAATTAGTTTTTTGTAATATTGCTAAATAGCTATTGATAGTAACTTTGTTTCTCTATTTACTTTTCTATTCTTATCGAATAATAGATTTTTATCTACAACTACTAGATTGTGTGCGTTAGACTTCTTTTAAATAGAATACTTTTCTCTTTTAACAAAAGCTTTAACTATAAAATTATCTATTGTATTAAAATCGATTATTGCAGTAAATCGACAACTATTAATCTTAACTAATATAATAAAATATTGTATATATACTATTAAATTTAGTTGCTATTGTTAAACTAATATATTGCATTTCTCTAATATATTTTTTATTAAGAAATTTGAACTTTTTCTTGTTTTTGTGTTGCAACTTCTGCTTTAAGTGTCTGCTTGCGCTAAACTTCTTTTCTATACTAAATTAATAATTTTAATTTTTTAGAAAATCAATTGACTTCTTTTTTGTTTTCTAGATAAATTTAGTATAAGTTGTTATAATATTTTGTTTAACTAAGTATTGTATATTTTTTTGCTTTCTCTATTCTTTCTTAAGATAGACTTATATTGCTCAATTGTTGTTCGATTTTATCAAAAATATTTCTTTTTATAGTAGCGTTGCTTTCTAGCGCTTTCTTGCATTTATTTACAATCTAATTTATCTATTATTCTCTTAATAAACTAGCTAAAATCTTAAAATAATTTGTAATATTGTCTAGATATTCGTAAAAATTCTTTTAGTTATACTTGTTGTCTAAGTCTATTGCTAAGTAAAAATATAATATTTCTAATTGTTGTGCTTTTATAGCTTTATTGAGTATTTAATTGACTTTCTATATAAATACAAATATTTTGTCTAATAATATTCTATCTAGAACTTTCTGTAACTAATTTGAATTTTCTATCAAATAGTAGTTGTTGTTTGATTCAATCTTAAGAGTATTTGTTTTTGTATCGATTTGCTTTCTAATATTGTTCTAACTATCAAATATTTCTTTTAACATAGTATTAATCTGTTAGCAATTTATTAAGTTCTATAATTGGTAGTCTCTTGCGAAGTAGTCCGGTTTGTTACATAAATAGCACGTTTTCTGAAATTTGTTATCTTGCTTTTCTCTAGAATTCTTCTCTTTGTATTGCTGAATTAAATTTAATTTTATTGATATAGACTTATAATAGTTTGAGTTGCTATACTTCTTAAAATAGTTTTCTTTAGCGTAATTTTCGATCGCTAATTCAAAAAAGATTTTTGCTCTTCTATAAAATTGATTGTATTTTTTTTTTATATTTTGCTTGTACAGTCTGTTATCTATACTAATTGTTATTTTTACTAAGACTTAAATGCTATCGATTCTTGCGTCGATATATATAAGTTTATTCTTAACATTGTCTTTTAAGTCTTGCTTAAACATTGCTATTAGTACAATATTATTTCAATTTGCAAGATTGATATATTTCTAAAATCTAACAATATAGTCTGCTACTAAGATTTTCTGTTGCAGATATTATATAACTTGTTTTGCAATTTTTTTCTTGTTAAATATTCCGAATACTTGTCTCAATTCTCTTTTAAAAATATTGAAACTAATAAAGATCTCTAACAGATCTAAGCTATTGTTAAAATACTTTTTTAAATTTGATTTTAATTAATACTATGCTTTTCTTCTAAGAAAGATAGAAGTCAATAGAATTTTTCTGTTGATTGAAACAAAATAAAATATAAAGTAAATCTTAACTTGCGTAATTTAATTCTCAAGTTCGATTCGATCTTCTATATATTTGTCTGAAGCGTTAATCTTAATCTTTAATAATATTTTTTTGTTATTGTTGTTGCTATTGTTGTCGACTTCTATTGAGATAATTGTAGATTGTTTGTCTTTTGCTGTAGAGTTAGAGCTGTTGCTTAAAATAGAAACGCCTTGTTCTAATACAAATATTTTGAAAAATATTCAAAGTATTACGCTACTACTTTCTAAGAAATCTTAGAGATATCAGAGAGAGTTGTACTATCGGAAAAATCTATAGATATCTTTAGACAATGCAAGCAATTATTTGATAACAAGAGTTGCAGCTAGATATAGCAATAACAATAAATAAGAACTTATCTTAAGTTAAACACAATCTATAAAAGAGTTGTGTTCTAGTTTCTATATACTAAGAAAATACTAATTGCTTGCTTTGCTCGCTTGTCGAGTATAGCGAGCACATTGCTTGCAATACTTGCTTATCGAGTATATCGAATATTATATTCAGAATATTTGCTTCTCGAGCATATCGAGCATAATAGTAGATTTGTCTTAGAGACGTAGAATCTGAACTACTGGTACAGCTTTGGTAAGCTCGTAACAAGTCTATAGATACAAATATTGGATTTTATTAATAAATTGCATCTATAAGATCTATAGAATCTATAGATGCAAATATTGCATTTTATTAATAAAAAAAAATCTAAAATTAGTAATTCTTGGTATAATAACGTAATTTTCGATTTGTTAACAATTCGATTTAATTTCTAACATTAGAATCGAATATCGAGTCGAATCGAGTCGAGTCGATTCTAAAATAGTAGAAATCAACTCGGGTTTCGGGTTGATTCCTAGGGTTGGAATTGTCAAGTCGGGTTGATTCCAATAGTTAGAATCGAAATCCGATCTAACAATTAGTCTATTTGTTATTAATAATACTTTTTTGCTTACAATTCTTGTTTTGCTCTTTTTAATTAATTCGAATTAGAATCTATATTTAGATTTTAAGTTTTCAAAATCTTTGTTGCTTAATCTTATAGTTTAGACTCAAATTTAGTTAATTAATATCAAAAATTTTATTTAGAAAATAAAGAAACTTATTTAATATCTATACAATAAAATATTTGTTGCTTAAGTTATTTATAAATTTAATATTAATTGTTTTTGTTATTTTTGTTCTAGATACTTCGCAAATAACAAAGTTTAACTTAATATTAAAAATCTTAATATTGTTTGTTTTACAATTAAATTAAACAATTGTTATATTAATCTCTTTAAAATAAAGTATATTTTTAAAAGAAATTCTTTAGTTGTCGAACTCGAGTTATCTATATCTATAAAAGTTTATTTTGTTTTTTATGCTACTTTTGTTAGTTATATTGTTATCGATTTTCTATTTAAACAATATTAGAAATTTTGTAAATCTATTGTTGTTAAAAATAACAAAAGATTTTAATATATTAATAGTATTTTAAACTTTAAATGTAATAGATATTTTAATTTTGTTTTGCTCAAGTATTATATCGACTAAAAAAATTATTTCTTTATTTAAAAATCTTTTAATCTTTTGAACAATTGTTAACAAACTCTTGATAAATATTATTTAGTTAATCTTATTGTCGAGAAACTATATATAGTATTTTGCGTTATTTCTAACTATTAATATTAAAAAGAATAGACAATATTTTTAATCTTGTTCAAATCTTGTCTCAATTTTGCTTAAATAGCAGAAATCTTTTTGTTCTATCTCGATAGTACTTTGTTATTTTAAACGCGTCAAATTCTAACTAAGTTAACTAAATTTTGTCTAGATTTTGCTTAGATTTTGTTTAGATAACAAAGATTTTCTTCTTTTGTTTTAATAGTGTTTTGTTACTTTAAACACATTTAGTTTTGACTAAAATAATCTAATCTTGCTTAAATCTTATTTAGATAGCAAAGATCTTTTTGTTTTATTTTATCTAATTTAATAAATCTAGATATTAAGTTTTGTTCAAATCTTGTTTAGATAGCAAAGATCTTTTTGTTTTGTCTCAATAGTATTTTGTTATTTCAAACGCATTTAATCTTAACTTAATTAGTTTAATCTTGCTTAATTTTGTTTAAATCTTGCTTAAATAACAAAGATTTTCTCTTTTTATCTTGTTTAATTTATTGAATCTAGATATCTTGTCTTGTTTTTGTTGTTTTTTGTTTTAACTTAATTTAATAAATTCGAATATCTTGTCTTGCTTTTGTTTTGTTTTGTCTTTATCTAATTTAATAAATCTAGTTATTTTGTCTTGTTTTATTTTGCTTCTCGAAATCTTCTCGATTCTTAATTCTTAAATTCTTCGATAATTTGTTATATTGTTTTGATTGTCTTGTAGAAGCTTTGTCTTGTAAAAAGAAACTATTGTTATAATATTAGATTAGCAATTCGTCAACTATATCTATCGATTAAACAATTCTTTGTTTTAATTTTGTTTAATTTTTTGAGTTCGATCTTAATTAAAATTGAATCAAACTAGATTAGATCTAAATTAATTCTTGCTAAATATAAAGTTTGCAATCTTATATAGTTAATATTGTTTTGTTTCTCTCTTTTCTTTTTTGTCTTTTGTTCTATATATTAAATCTAGTATAGATTTGAGTTCTATCTAGTTACTAATCTAGATATCTCTTTGATAGAGGTTTCGAGCCTAGTTCCTGACAAATATCTGTAAAATCTATATATCGAGACAAAGTTATACTTATTTAAAGAATAATATAAAATAATATAGCTATTATTATTGTTTTTTATAGAAAATTCTTAATTCTATATAATATTTAAAGCTTTATCTATCTTTTGTAAAATCTTTTTATTAATATTATTTGCAACAATAATATTTTTTGTATTTATTATTTCTTAATTAGTTTTTATTTGTATTCTAATATTGTAAAATAGTTAATATAAATAAATAATCTTTATTTTTGCAGACAATATAGTATTTTATATTTTTATAAATTTTGTTAACTCTATAACTTGCTTAGTTTATATATTAGAAATAATCTTTTTAATAATTTTATTAGTTTTATATTTAACTTTGCAATTAATTTTTGCAAATTTCTTATTAAGTTTCTATAAATATAAAATATATAAATCTTTTACAATTATTATTTTGCTTATAATATTAACAATTTAAAAAGATTTTTTATAAATTTTTTGCTTTACAAAAATCTTAATATATTATTTAAATTTTTTAATATAAATAGATAGAATATAGATTTGCTTATTAATAGTTTTAAAAAACTTAAACAATTATTAATATTTATAATTAATTTTGCAATATCTATTTATACAAATATTATTACAAAAAACTTAAATATACTTATAAATTAATTACAAATCTTACAGTATATATAGTAAACAATTATTTGTTTCTTTTAAAGATAGAATAGTAAATTATTTTGTTATTTCTATTCTATAAATCTTATTTTTAATAGTTTTTTACTTCTTTATTAAATTTAAAATTATATTAGATATATATAATACTATTTTATACTTTCTTTAAATATATTTAATAATTGTTTGTTTAAATATTTTGTTTCGAAAGCTTTAAAAAATATCTAGAAAGTTAAATTTATTAAATTTAATATTACTAGTATAAAGAATTTAGTAAATAATATTTATATAATATTGCTTGTAGATTTAAAAAAATTCTATATCTAATAATTAAAATAGATATATAGAATAAAATAGAAACTTAAACAATATAATTTTATACTTAAGTAATTGCAAAATTTTAGAATTAAAAGATTTAATATAATTTATAATTATTTAATAGCAATAGTATTTACTTCTCTATATATTTTTTAATAATATTTTTAATAAAATATTGTATTTAATTCTTAAATATATTATTGTTAATATAGATAAAATTGTTAAAATCTAGTATTATATAAAAACATAAATTGTTAATAATAGAATATCTATATAAAAGAAAGTTTTTCTTAAAGATTATTAGAGATACAATTGTTTTATTGTTAATATTTATAGTTTTTATTAATATAATATATTTGCAATTGTCTAAATCTACTATTGTAGACTAATTATTAGATTGAATTTCGATTTCAACTATTAGAATTAACTTGACTTAACAATTTTAACATTAGAAATCAACTTAAAACTTAATTAAATTAACGCTATTTTAAAATTAACTTAATTTGATTTAACTTAATTTTTATTTTTAATATTAGAAATTGAATCAAATTGTTAAGAAATCGAAAATAACATTATTATATCAAAAATTACTAAAAATAGTATAAAAAAGTTTAAATTTAGATTTATTATTATTATAAATAATGCATTATAGTAATATATTATAGTAATTCTATTATAGATAGATATTTCTAATATAATTACTAATTAAATGCAATAAATTAACTATTTCTATTAAATTATTATTGAAAATAATAGAATTTATTAAAATAATAATTTAAGTTAATTTTTCGAGTTAAGTTTCGATTTTATCTCTAAATCTTAATTTGATTCAAATTAATTTTCGATTTCAACTTTAGAAATTAATTCAACTTTTCGATTTTAACTTTTAGAATCAATTCGACTCAATTCGATTCAATTAATCGACTTGAACTCGATTAATTAATTCGACGCAATTAGTCTATACTATTGTAAATAATAACTTTATAAATAAAATTATCTTTATTATAATAACTACGCATAATTTTTCGCAATTAATATAAAATTCTATTTTATTTATATTTTATATATTTGTTAATAGAATATTAAATATCTTGCAAATATATTTTAATTACTTAAAATAATTTTTTAACTCTTTAATATCAAAGATATTTATATAATGTAAATATAAAGTATTATTATTGTTTTCTAAACTCTAAATATTATTTTAAAAAATAAGCAAAAAATAAGTAATTTAATTTTTCCTTATTAATAACTCTTCTAAATTAAGTATAAAATTTGTAGCAATAATAATTAACTACAAAAAAACCTAAAGATTTATTTCGTTATTTTTTTTACTATAGATAATAATTGTTTGTTCTTATATTTTTGTAAATTGTATATTAGATACAAAATAAATTAATTTCGAAAGTTGTTTCTTTTATTAATCGACTAGAGTTCTTTGTTTAATATTGTGTTTTCTTGCGCATTCTACAATATTAATATATTTTCTTTTGTTTAAGATATCGATAGTCTATTTAATATGTTCTTCGTGTACTAGATAGATAGCGAATAGCATAATTGATAATCTATCAAAATATTTAGATAGATAATAATATTTTGAGAATTTAGGCGAATAAGAGATGGAGACAAGTAAAGCGTAATCTATCTAAAAGCGTCTGCTGTTTTTTGGTAAAGAATCGACAGTTAGTGTCGAATAGTAATAGTTATTTATCGTAAGCATCGATCTCTGATTGTAACTAACATAAATAACAAGAAATTCGATCGATAAGTATAAATAACGCGCTAGCAGTATTAGATCTAGTAAATTACTCGAATAGACTTAGCGTCTTTCTATTAAGATTAGCGCAAAACGCGATTACTATTTCTTTCTTATAAATTTGTTACATTTTTTGCATTATTTGTCTTATATTGCTCTATTTTATATTCTTACTAACAATAATATATTTTCTAAAATAGATATAATACTTTGAACAACATTTACTATATTTTTTAGATAGTTAGACAAATTATTTAATCTTATTTAATACAAATACTGCAATTAAAAAAAGATAGCAATCAATATATCTATAATAAGAATATATCTAGAACAATGCAAAATTTATATCAATTATTTATTAATTGTTTTAGATAATATTGTTATAGATATTAAATAGCAAAGTTAGAGTTTTATTTCTTTATCTTTTCGATTAAATATTTCTTTGTTATTTGAATTAGACAATTTAATTGCTAGTACTTCTATTTCTCTATTAATATAGTTGGTGCTTTGTTATTCAAAATTTAGCAAAATAGATCAAAAAAAGATCGATAAGCTTGCAACAATAACTATATATTGCACAAATAGCAAAGTTAATCTATTTGAAAACAATCGATAGCAATAGTTTCTCTTTAAATTGAATTCGATTTTTAGAGTAACATTTTGTACTTTTATTTCGAAAATATTACTAACTCAAATATACAAAAAAATAAAGTAGAAAATTATATCTTTAATACAAAGTAGCAATTGTATCAATTTCGTTATTAATAGTTCTAATAATATTAATTAGCAAAAAATTATTAATCTATTTGTTAGTATTGATAGCATCTTTTTCTATCTATATAATAAAAATATACTAGATATTAAATATAATATTTAGCTTCTAACGTTATAGATACGCAATTAAATGCTTTATTATTGCAATAGATAATCTTTTAAAATTAACTTTTATGCAATTAATACAAAAAACAAAATGTAAGCTATTTATACTATACTAAGTTTATCGAACAACTTCAAATATATCTTTTAAATATTCTATAATAGTTACAATCTTTAATTATTAATATATAATATTGCAAAACTTTTATAGTTTGCAAAGATTTTTAAGATTATTTTTGCAATAATTAATTACTTTTATCGAAGCAACAAGCAAATAGCAATACTTTAGTATTGTTAAATATATAAATATAAACAATATTACTTTATTATTTTTTCAATTATTACTTGTTAAAGAATATAAATAAGAATACTTTACAAAGTATCTAGTTTTAATTAAAATTAATACTAATATACAATAATTTTGCAAACCAATTCTCTTAACTTCTTTATTTGCAACAAAATTGTCTTAAAGATTTATACTATCGACAATACTAAAAATCTAAATACTAGCAAGTTTATTAAAATTCAATTGCTTAATTATTGCTTTTAAAACAATCTTAAGAATATTAAGAAAATATTGCAACTTATATATAAGCAACAAAAGATATTAGAGTCTAATAAAGTATATTTAGACTATATAATTATTAAATAGAAGAAGATAATACATTATTTACAACAATTAATTGTTTATATAAACTATTTATATAGATAAAATATAAACAATATTTATATTTTGTTCTAATACAAAAAGCAATCTAATTTATCTTTAAAACAATCGATTTAATAAGCAAATAATTAATATATATTTTGCAATCTACTATTTTGATTTAGCTAATTAGTATATTGTCGCGACAATTAATAAAGAAATAATACTACTTAAATATCTAAAAAGATATATATATATAAAGAAAAAATTTCGTGTAACTTGCAAGCAATACTATTAGTTTAAATTACGCATAGAACTATAGCTAACTAGTAATTATATATAAAACAAAATAAACAACTTTTTATTGTTCTAATAGATATTTTTTGCTATTAATTCTTATTTAGCAACTTTTGCAAAACAATTATATTAAATATTAGCAAATTTTGTGTTCTTTAAACAAGTTTTTTTAGCAATAAACTTTATTTACAACAAGATTCGCAATTAATTGCTAGTTAATTGTGCAAATGTATTTTAATTTTTGTTTATAAACAATTTTGTTTTAGAAAATCGAAAAAATAGATAGTAACAAAGTTGATTAACTATAACAAATAACAAAAAAATAAATATTAAGTATTGTTTTTAGTCTATAGATATTGTTGTTTTAGACAAATACAATTGCAAAAAATACAACAATAACAAGAATAAAACTATAGATCAAATACTAGTTTGTTAATTTTTTAATAAAAAATTTTAATTATCAATAATAATAAAATCTTTTATAATATTTGCAAAATTTTAATCGATATAACTTTAAAGTTCTAATTTAATAGTCTAAAATTAAAATTCTAAGTATTTATAAGCTATTTATATTATATATTTTAAATTTATCTCTAAATTTTGTATTAAAAATATATTTAAAAATATATATAATTTTTGATAATATTATAGACAAATTTGTATATACTTAGACTGACCGTTCGGTTCCAACAGTTGGAACCGAATTGCATAAATTATGAAAATACTAACTATATTAGGTTAAAACTTGGTCTAATTAGATATAACTTTCGGGTCGGGTTATAGATTT
>JAABUW010002239.1_pt1 | contig 29925 bp, 4 predicted proteins | sample 5560081 | NCBI WGS metagenome assembly JAABUW01 (sample SAMN10711882, study PRJNA513363) | rock metagenome | isolation source: Antarctica rocks | place: Antarctica: Victoria Land, Knobhead sud | reverse complement strand
AACAGTTGGAACCGAATTGCATAAATTATGAAAATACTAACTATATTAGGTTAAAACTTGGCCTAATTAGATATAACTTTCGGGTCGGGTTATAGATTTTGGGGAAAAACCGACCCGAACGATCAGTCTAACAAAAAGAATAAAAAAGCAAATTAAAAAAGTCGAATACAATAAAAAAGAAAAGAAAAGAAAGAAATACAATAGACAATTGCTATACTAAATAGTATAGCAAACAATTAAGCAATATCTTTTTAATCTCTTTTATTTTTAATATTAGTTTTTCTGTTTTACAAAACTTTGCTACTGCTTTCGAAATTTAAAAATAGACAAAAAAAATCTAATAAAAATTTAAAAAAGATACAACAAAAATATCTATTTTCTATATATAGATATTAAATTATTAACTATTTTAAAAAATATTTTATTGCTATCTAAATATATACAAAAGAGATTGTTAATAAAATAAAGTTATTAACAAAATTATTAAAACTATTTTAAAGTTAATTAAATTTTTTTAAGTTTTAAAATAATATTGTTAAAATAAGAACAATAAAAACTAGCAATTCTAATAACAATATAAAGTTTACAAAATTAAATCAAAATTAATCTTAATATAGCGAAAATATATATTAAACTTTTAATAATCTAAAAATATAATTATAGTTTCTAATATAGTAGAATTGCGTATTTTAGTAGCTATATTACAATAAAAGAAATAATTAATATAGTAATTATTATAATTTAAAGAGCAAAGTCTCTAACAAAAAATATCGATAATTCTTTTTCTATTAAAGATATTTTTGTTAATATTAAATAAAAGATTGTTAAAGCAATTAAATACTATAAGAAGTATTCTTTTTAAAAAAACAATTGTACAATTAATATTGTTAATAGTAGTAATTCTAAAAATAATATCTTTGCAAAAAAGATTTATTTTAAAGATAGAAATATTAAGTTCAAATCTATTTGTCAAAAATTTAATAGATAATCTTATTATAAATTAATTAACAAAATTTGTATTATTTAAATTGTATATATTCTATATAAATTTGTCTATTTGTAAAAAATCTATAAAAACAAGATAGAAAATAGTATAAAAAGTAACTTCTAACTATATATTTATATTAAAAATAGATTGAATATTTAATAAGATATTTTGTATAATAATTTTGCATTTACAAAAAATATTGTTGCTCTAACAATATTTAATATTGCGTATAATACAAAGAAAAAGCAAACTACTAAAAATTGTATAATTAAAATAGTTTCTATCAATATAAATAGAGCAAAAATTGCAATTTTTTTTTTAATAGTTTTTGTTTTAATACAATCGAGATTTAGACAAACAACTTAATTAACAAAATTTTAAATAGTAATAAATAAAATACTGCAATTAAAATAAAAACAACAGTATTATATATAGCTTTTAAAGATTGTTGAATAGAGATTTCTTATAATAGTAGCAAACTTTAACTATTGAAAGAGAGTTGTATTTCGATTTAAAGATATTTCTATATATTAGAAATTAAATAGAATGCAAGAATCTAAACAACAAAATATATTAACTATAAATATTTGTTAGCAATAGTTTTGTATTTATTTTTTAATAGTAGATCTACAAATTTGTTTAATTTAGAGTTAATTTAAATTAATTCTATTAATATATTGTTAAAAACAAAAATTATAGCAATATTTTACAGTAGATTTATAGAATTGTTGCAAATAGATTCTTTATTAAAACTAACAATAGCAACAATATTATTATTATAAATAATAATCTTGTTATTGCAAAAACAAAACAATTAAAAACAAAAAATATAGAAAATTATTTTTATTTTGTAAGTATTAATATAAAGAGCTTTGCTCTTAATATAACTAGAATAACGCTTAGAAAAAACGTTAACAAATATACTATTTTTATACAATATTTAGTAACTATCTATATTTTAGAAATTAAATATATTTATTTATATATAAAAAATTAATTAAGAAACTATAAATTATAGAATTTTAATACTATTTTAATACAATAGAAAATAATACTATTAGACTATACCTTTTGCTATAGAGACAATAATACTGTAATATTATATATTTTTTGTTAAAAAAATATATAAAATATTTAGAAAAATATATTTCGATATTATTATTTTAATACAAAAAATAGAAAATTTACTAGAATTTTTAGATTTTAATACAAAAATGTTTTTGCTTTTGTTATTATAATAATAAAATTACAAACTTACTACAACTTAGTAGAAAATAAATATATTTCTATTATTTTACTATCTATTTTAATATTTAGAAATTCTATCTAATAAATTTTTTTTTTTTTTATCGTTTTATAGTTCTAGCAAATTGCAAAACAAATTTTACTCTTTTTAATAAAAAGAGATATTAATAAAAAGTAGTAAAATAGCAAAAAAATTGTTTAAATAGTATAGAAGAATCTATTATTGAAAAAAATATATTAATATTTATATTGGCAAATTGGAATAATTCTTTCTAGAAACTCTTAGTTATTTAGGGCTTCCAAAGTTGTTGTGCGTATATCTTAGCTCTTAAGCTCTATTAGCAAGATACAATTGATTCGAAATCGCTCGTAGTCAATCAAGAAATTTAAAAAATAGTAAAGAATTCTTCGAATATTACTTGTGCGTTGTCAAGATCTACAAACGCAATTTATTGCGAATGCAATCTACGAATGCAATCTATCGCAAGCGCAATTTACGTATTGCACAACTACGCAATAAAGACGTCTTTGTCGACGCATAACTTACGCGTAGAAATCTTACAAATTGTTCGATTCTACTATACAAATTACTATAATATAAATAAGTAACAAATAGAGAGTTAATCGAAGTACTACAAGAGTTTGTGCGTATCTCGAACATCAATAATTATACTTTTTGTTAAGTTTTATTTGACTTTCTAAATACAAGCTTTCGAGAGTCTCTCGAGCAAGTCTCGAGTCAACTCTAGACTATCTAGATCAAATCTACATTTTGAACTTAATAGATTGTCTTTCCGATTTGCCGATATAATATAAATTTTTTGCAAATAAATATAAAAAAAAAGAACAATTTGTAATTTAAAAAGCAGAAAATTTTCTATATAGAAAACAAGATTTTATTAAAAATTTAACAGTTATTAATTAAATATTGCTATTGCTATATATTTAAAAATATTAGCAAATTTTTTTTTAAAAAATATTGTTTCTTGTTCTTATATAATAAGAGTTGCAATAGTATTATTGATTACAATATATTTAAGAGCTTCTTAATTGCAAAAAATACTATTATTAACAAAAATATTTTTAGAGAAGAAAAGATTATAAATATATTTCTATTTATTGTTATATTTCGATACTAGATCTAATAATATATATATATATATATATTAAATAGCAAAATAAATAATACAATTAAACAATCTATTTGTAGCTATTTATTAATATTAATAGTAAATATATTAGAAATTTTATTTGCAAAAATATAATTTGTATCTATATAAAAAATATATAGATTAATATATTTAATTTTAATATTTTGTATAATAATTTCTGAAAAAATAGAAACAAAATATTTATTAAAATACTTTGCAAGATATTTGTATTATTTCTCTATTAATAAAGATTTACTTAATAATAAATTAGATTTGTTTAACAATACTAAATTATATAGAAAGTTTTTCGAAACAAAAATAAACAAACTAAATATATTAGAAAACAAAAAAGATAATAAAATTGTTAAAAGTTATATTTTATTAAAACAACAATTAGAATTATAAGTTTTTTAACAAAATATATATATATATTTATATCTACAATTAATATTGTTGCTATATTTGTTATATTTAACTTATTAATAACAAATATTGTTTGTAATAATAAGTTATTTATTAAATATAAATATAGAAATATTTTTTACAAAATTAACAATAAAATATAGTTTTTGCAAAAATAATAACAAAAATAAAGAATTAAATTATTTTTTAGAAATATTAACAAACTTTTATTTTATCTCGAAATATATTAATATTAAATATAAAGAATCATTATAATTTATTTGAATAGTACAAATAACAAATTTTTAATAGTATAGTCTAATAGAAATAAAGCTTTTGTAGTCTACTATATCTATTATATATTAACAATAGAAAATAATATTTTAATAGAGTTTTTATTTTATTGTTAAATACAAAACAAAGTTAAAAGCAATAAAAATATAAATATCGAAAATGTAAATTAAATTTAGAAAATTTTTTCTATTAAAAAAATCAAATATATCTATTATTGTAACAAAAAAAAATTAATAGTAAATTTTATAATATTCTTAATATCTAATCTATTATAGAAAATATTGTTTAGATAACAACACAATGTACTGAAAAATATAATAGCAAAAATATTAAATTTAAATATTGTTTTAACAATACAACTTAACAATATTATCAAATTAATAGAAATTATAAAAACAAATATATATATATTATCTATTATTAAATTCTACAATTAAAGTTTTTGTATAGCAAGACACTTTTTTGTTGTTATTTATTTATTTTTGTATAATAATTTCTTTTGCTACTATTTTAATTCTAAAATAAAAATTAGCAATTTTATTATTTAAAACAATATTTCGTCTACTATTTCTTTCTTTTGCAAACAAAGATAACAATAAAAAACAAGAAAATTATAATTGCAAAAAAGAAAATAATAATTAACAATAATATAAAATATTTTTAAATATTTATTGCAAAAAAACATTGAATTTTTTATTAAAACAAATATTTAATTGTATTTTAAAAATAGATTTTCTAATATAAAATATATAGTAAATATTAGGTAATTTTTAAATTGTAACAATATTAGTAATTTTGTTTTTACAAAATATTATAACAACAAAAGCAATAGATTAAAAAAAATAGAATAAAAGATAGAAAAAACAATTGCAAAATAGTAATATAGAAAAAAAAACTACAAGACAATAATATGAAAAAAACAATTGCAAAAAGATAGTAGTATATACAATAATTAAAAGAGTCGAATACAATAAAAAAGAGAAGAAAAAAGAGATGTGCAATAGACAATTGCTATACTAAATAGTATAACAGACGACCAAGCAATGCCCCCTTAATCTCCCTCATCCCCGGCACTAGCCCCCCTGTCCTGCAGGGCTCTGCTACGACGGCTCTGGCTCCAAGTTCCGCCGTGTACTTTTCGGACATTCCACGAGCTCCGATCGTTTCCGTCTGCGCGATGTTCCCAAGAAATCGACCAGAAGCAAGCCCAACAAGAACGAACAATGGAGCTTGAGCTCCAATAAATCAATTACTGTACAGCAAAGCTTTGATGTTGAGACGGCGTCAAAAGATTCATCTCAACCGATCAATCGTCGAGATATAGTCTAATATCTAAAAAGCCTGTACTGCTGGAGATTACTAAAGATTTGTTCCTCTGGCTACAATCACAGATATGGATAGCAAAGATCCAAAGCTTCGTGTATACTTAGAGAGAATAGATGTGTGTATCTATATATTCAGGCTTAAAAAGATAGGTGTTAGATGTTACATAGATGAACTGCTAACAACTTAGTTCTCAACATTCCGAGAATAGGATTCTTGGAACTACCACCTTCTCCTCCATATACACCCAAGATTATCATATCATCATCTATAACCCCCTTCCTGACTCGGGAAACGGGCTCTCGTGAAGGCCGGATACCAAACAGATTTGGCAAAAGCTATTGTATTCCAGCTACATCTTCTTGTAGGAAACCGAACGCACCAAAACGAATTATGAATGCGCATTCCAGTAAGCTGACTCGTAGATTATTCAACAATTGTTCTTTTTCCGCCCCCCGCCTTCCTTCCCCCGAGATTATAGCCCTAGCCTCTGGTTCCGCCCCAAGCCCCACCCATCTCCTACGTAGTCTCAGACCTAATTTAGCTCCGCCCTAGCTCCGCTCCTATTTCAACCTCTACGTCTGCATCTTCCATCTTCTTTGATCTCTCCTCCAAGGGAAGATGAGGCGAATTCCGAGCCTACAACGCCAGATCTAACTACTAGGAATACCTTACTAAAAGCAGGTAGTCTCGTCCCGAGCAGCCTGTGCATAAAGTCACGCAATTGCAAGATCTTGCCATGACAAGAAAGAATAGAATAAGTCCGAGACCTCTTTATCGGGACCTGGTAGTTAGAAATTGCCAGTTATTTTTATCTCAAATTCTGATACAGATTCAACTATTTGATTCAGTAACTAAGTAATCTCTTAAGTGTTATTTTATTCGATATATTTTACTTCTTCTTAATTTTGTCTTTTATTTCCTATACCAACTTCTTCTTTTTCACACTTTTTTATTCAATTTTCAGCGCTTCGACTATGCTAAGCGCCTCTAATATTACAGCGACGTAGAAAGTCTCCGTAATAGATTTGTTGTAGACAGTCAGGAACTGCGACTATACTGAGACTGATAGACTCGTGATAATCGTAATTGCGTTACCATTTAGAAGATCTTAAACATTGAAATCAGATATAACGACGTAAATGTTCGTACAAAGTACATTGTCAAAGACATTCTATGCAACAATTACGAATATTGCGCCGAACAGAGTCTACGTTATTGTAATTAATAACATGTCTATCAAGACGTCTATCTCTAAAAGCACGATCTAAATTATCAGAAGCGACTGCTGTATATTAGTGTCAATATTAAAGTCGAAGAGAATCTAATATTCAATCTATTGGAATAAAGAGATACTAAGAGTAAAAATACTTAAAAGATCAATAGCTATTGATATAACAATAAACGAGACAATTATTAAAAATATATAGTAGTCTAGCACGCTAACTAGAATATCGACTATAAGAGCAAGCACAATAAAATCTAGTATTAGCAATATAATACGAATATTCGATTCGAAGACTAAGACTTGTTGAACGTCCTGAAATTAGATAGACAAGTAGTAAATTATAACAACAAAGAGGAAAAATATACAACTTGTATACTAAATAGTAAACGCGATACTATAATTTCGGAAGATAGAACTAGATATTGTTCTTGTTCTTGATATATAGATTTGAACAAGTATAAAACTTATCGCCAGAAGCTTAGACAAAATAAAGAGAATAATAATATACGTATTGTTTCAACAATATGTTGAGTTATTTTACTGCAAGACAAACAATAGACAAATAATATCTGAAGTTAGCGTTACAACTTCTGGAATGTCGAGATACTAGAGTAGTTAAAACTAGATTATAACAACATATTTCGAATCTCTAGATATAGAAACGAAAAGCGAGACGATTTCGACAATTACAACGTTAAGAAAAAGATTGATATAAAAGTATTAACGCTAGATTACTCAATCTTTGTTCGATATAAGCAAAGAACTTGAAAAGTAGTTAAAGCTTGCAAAAGACATCTTCTTACGCAAAAATCTTTTCTAGAAACGAGCTTACAATAGAAGCAATATCTATTGCAATCTCAAGTAAGTCTATATATATAGGTTGCTTGTTTAGTAACGCAGATTTGATCAAAACAATAATAGAGTTCGAATAAATACTTGCAGCGTCGATTCTAGCAATAGCTCGATCGACAATAAAGACGACAGAAGTAAGCGCGATAACGCAAATCAAAGATTCTAGTTCAAAAGTGCAGATTATTGCTAAATAGACGTATTTGACAAAAAATATAGTAAATATCTTTTTAAACAATAGCTAAAAACTGCTTGAAATAAAAAGATAAATAGAGACGTATTAGTTAACATTAGCTAGAGCATAAAAGTTATCAATAATCTTTAATATTGTTGTAGCAATAATAGTTTGATTTTGTTGTAAAGAAATAATAAGCATATCTATCAACAAAAAACAAGCATAAAATTGATAGCAAGAACATATAAGATTGTATAGAAAGACAATTAAGTTTAAGCTTAGTATTATAAATATAAGCTTTAATAAATCGAGATATACAATATCTTCTTTCTCTTGCTTTTTAACAACGCTATTACTTAAAATAATTAATATCTCTTCGATTTTATCTTTTGATATCGCTAATTTATTTGTAAATTGCTACAATATTCGTAAATAGTTGTAGAGAAATTGTAGACACTAGAAAGATCTTTGCGTCTTCAGTTAAATTAAAGCTAAGAATAATCTCTATAAAGCTATTTAAGTTTAGATAAAATATAAGATCTTTTAAACTAGATATCTAGCGAAGACAACAGCAAGCAAGAAGTGTTGTTGTTGTTATTGTTTCTACACATGTAAGTTACAATACTTTAAATACTATCGAATCCGTTATCTGATCTAATCTCCAGTATCTTACATATGTCTAAAAGTATCTTCAGATATTGTATCTATAATTAAACAGAAATATAACAAACTAATCGCATTATCTGTATCAAATATTTAGATAACTTATAGCTATTATATTTTTGCTTTTGCCTAATTGTTGTCGAAACTAATATCGAAAAATCAACAATTATTAGTAATTTTGTTCTCTATAATTAAGCAATCTACTTACACAAGTTGTCTAAACTATATTGTTAAAAAAATTCGTTAATATACTTATTATTGACGAAGACTTTGTAGAACTCTTTGCTGCTCTTTGTTTGTTTAGAGCTTGCTATATAATAGTTGTATTTAATTTAGACGTTTATTGCAATACTCTATCTTATTATATTTATATAGTTCTTATCTAAGATTATTCTAACTTATAGAAATATTGTGTTACAACAAGAAAAAAACTAAAAATACAATACAATATTGTATAGTTTGTTAATCGTACTATAAAAAAAGTAATTAAAGACAAGACTAACATTTTTTACGCTATTAATGTTTTCGAAAAGTATTGAAACAACAAGAAACTAATTTTTGATACTAAAGTCAAAAATATATTTTTTAATATTTCGAACTATAAAAAGTGTTAATCTACAAATATGTAAATAGAAATTGCTCTACAATACTTATATATTTTTACAATAAAATATATAGCTTTTATTGTCTCTTTTATTATAGCTATAAGAATTGTAATATTGCGTTGATAGATATTTTAATAATCGATTTTATAATTAAGATATTACTTATTATTAACAATTTTGCTCGAAATATACTTTAATTTTCTAAAGATGTTACAATATATATTAATAATTTAGAAAGTATTGCAAATGCATTGATATCAATAGTTGAGAAAAAAAATATTAAGATCGATACGCAAACTATTATAAGTCTAAGAAAAGAGAAAATAGATACTTAAGTTACAATCAAATTTTAGAACAAAACTTTAATTACTTATAAGTTTCTAATTTATAAATTGAGAAACAAGATATTACTTAATTTTGTTAAAATACTTAAGCTTAAATAGACTCTCTCTAATAATAAATTGAAACTCGTTAGTTTGTTCTAGAAGATTATAGAATTTAATTATTTTGCTATCGAAAACATTAATTTAATAGAGAAGATTGTTGTAACAAGAGTAGTATTTAAAATATTTGCTACAATAGATATTGTAAAGCAATTGCAAGCTAATTGAATTGTTCTTTATCATATATAACTAGTAACAATAAGATTGTTCTAAACGTTAGAAATTCTATTATAATAAGCGACAAGATATTAAGTCTATAAAAAAGTAAAGATAGCTAATCTAATTAGCTATAACTTGTCTTCGCTCTAGTTAACAATTGCCAAAACATAGACAAAATAAATTAAGTTATTATTAAAATAATATATAGACGATAAAGATATACTATTAACAATAAAATACTATTTGTGTCTTATAATAGTAACAAAGTACAAAATATTAACTAAAAGTATATATATTTATTGTTAATAAATCGATAGATTAATTTTTTAGTAATAATTTCGATTAAATATTTCTAAACAAAATAATTTATCAATAGTTATTTATAAATAAATAAAATATTTATCTATCAATTTAAACTAATATTAACAAATGTGCAATATATATATCTAGTTATTATATATATCGACAAGTAATACAAATTAGTTTTCTATATTTAAGCTCTTATATATTTGCAATTAAAAGTCGAGATTTGTTCGACAATTATTAGAGTATAATATAGTTAAAGTGTATTTTTTATAAATCGATAACAAAGTATTTTATAATTTATTATTTTAATATTTGCTTATTTGTGCATTTTTAAATATCTATTTTCAATATCTATTGTTAACTATATAGAGCTTATATATTGTTTTTAATATTTAATTTAAATTAGAGTAAACAAATCTTATTGTTTGTTATAATGTTTTTTCTAAATATATTAATTGCTCTTTTACAAAGATTTTTGTCTATACTAGAAAAAGTTGCTATATTTGATACAATTGATATCTTGCTTTTGTATATTTTGATAATATTGTCTATATTTTTTAGTTGCTTTAACAAAAACAATATTAGATGCGTAAAAAAGTTGTTATTTTAAATCTAATTTTTTTGAGATACAACTTTATATTTTGCAATAAATTGTTATATATTAAAGAGTTATTTATAGATCTCTCTTCTTTTGTAATACTAAAAGCAATAATTTTTAACAATAACTAAGATTATCAAAATATTAAAAAAGTTCTTTGTAATTATTATATACAATATAGAAATTACTATTATATTAATCAAATACTTGCTTGTTTTAAAATGCAAAGATCGAAACAAACTTAATTTTAGTTAAAATTTTAAAAATATACAAAAATTCTTGTTATAGCAATTCTCGAGATACTTTATTTTAATTTAAAGCAAATATTTAACATATTATTTATAATCGATTTTGTAAAAAAGCATAATTATATTAAGATTAATATAGTAGCAAAATATATTAATTTAAGACTAAGTTAGCAAACTATAATTGTAATAATAACAAACTAATTTATAGATATTCTTGTCTAACTTATTTTTTTTTAAGCATAATAAAGCAAATCGACTATGTCTTTGATCTAAAGTTTGAAGATGCTAATAATAAGTATTCTCGAGAAAAATATCTATTAAATAGAGATATTCTTTAAGTATATAATAAAATTGATTTACTATAGATTGAACAAAATTTAATACTTTTAGCTTAATTCTTCTCTTGTCTATTGTCTAATAGCAAGAATTTTAGTAGAAGAGAAGTTGATCAAGAATCTAGAGTATATCAAGACTATTATTTAGTATTTTATGTTTTTTCTCGCAAGTAGCTTTATGTAATTTTTTCGTTTATTCGATTTTATAATAATTTGTAAGTAAATTTATTGACTTGATAGCTAAGATCTTCGTTGTAATATCAATTATATCTTCAAATTTATATTGTTGTTTATTGAAAATCGAGTCGAGAAAATAACTTTTGACGTCTAAATAAATAACATAAACATAATACAAAGATTGCTAAAAATAGAAATTTCGCAATCTAAAGAAGTTCTTTCGATTCAATATATATATCGAGTTCTTTATTTGAGCTTTGCGACATTCGCTGTCTCTAGTGCGCTTATACTATACACAATTTATCAAATTCTAACAACTTTACAGTATATCAAGCCGCTCCGCGAAGAGATCGCTAAGGCGTTGGAAGCTCACAACGACTGGAGCGAAAAGACGTTGCTCAATATGCTCTTTCTTGAGAGCTATCTTAGCGGGACTCTAAGATTTCGGACTAGGATTGCGCAATAATATTTCTGCCGAACATGCTTTTATATCGGTTTAACGCAAAAAACAGTTTTAGATTGTTCGTAGCAAAACAACAGAGCTCTTTAATTTACACTCTTATTTATAAGATATGTTGCATGTCGAAAATGCTTCGCGATTGATTTTTATATAACAATGTTTCTTGAACAACAAGTGTAGATATTTCTAGCAAATTATTAATTGACAACGACTTTACAACAATCTTTACGAAACAATAATCTTAACTCTAGATTAATACTTTTCGCATAATTGTAGCAACAAATAAAAATTAAAATTTTGATGTTCGCGCAATGCATAGATGTTTGCAATTGTTCGCTACTTGTATTGTTGTATATATGTTAACGCAATTTAATTTTAAAGCTTAAAATTGTATAATTGGAACAAAGTTTACGCGTAGACAAATTCTAATCAACATGTATGTGTATACATTATATATAATATATGTAGATAGGTTTGTCGAATCTCTAAGACTCTAATTATAGAATCTTGGAATATCTTCGAAGTATATTTTGGAGTTTGCTTTAACAATTATATTTATTGGACTACAATTGTTGCTTTACAACTACTATTATAATTTTATAAACAAATCTATGTTCTTTTGTAATAGAGTAGTATATTTATAGCATTCTTAAACTAACAATCGCGACAACTTAATTGTAAGAGAACTACTACTTTCGAAAGATAATAGTTGCACAACAGTTTGTAAACGCTATTCTATACTGGTCAAGATTTGCTAAGATATATTCGGGAGATACTTTGTCTATATCTCCCAAGCGTCTGTAAGCAAATCTTAGCTATCTAGCAAAAAAACAATAAAAAGATAAAATAGCTAATTATTATTGTGCGCATATAGTAATTTGTTAGCGCACTATTATAAAAGATATCTATAATTTCGACAATTAACTCAATTTGTTTGCTAATATACGTATTGTCTTTTCTGCACTATTTATATATACTAATATAGATAATTACTTTAATTTAATATACTTCGACTTGTATTGCTTTATAACACAAAAGATCGAGACTAATAATAGCAACAACAATATAAGCGCTTTTTATATCAATTTTAAGTATTTGTTGTAAGTATATCTATCTTTCTTATCTATCTAGTATTTGTTTTATTATCTCTTTTTGTTAGATATAAATCTACTTTATCTTTATTACAAAATAATATACAAATAGAATGCTAGACTAACAAAAGCTTACATTTGCAAATTTGACTATAATAAACAAGCGTGTTTTGATTGTTTTCTTGCAATTTATTAGATTAAACTTGTTCTCGCAAAACTATTTTACAACTATAATATCTATTAAGCTAATAAACTACTCAAGAAGATCTTATATCAAATTGTCGAAAGTTAGATTTTTCTTAATATTAATACGCAAGTGTATTTTAGAAAACGCAAGATTACTTAAACAAAAGAAAAAACAAAATACAAAAATAGTAAAGAGATCGAAATAAACAAATACAATATAATTTAATTTAAGATATACTATACAAGTCTTTAGTATTAGTTAGATATAAAGAAATTATATTTGCAACTATTAATATTGTATTTTTGTTCTCGACTTCTATATTATTTATTGTAATTTCGACTTCTATAAAATAATCAAAAATAAAATTGAGAATTCAAATAATCTTATATAGAAAAGTTCAATTACTTGCGTATTGTTGTTATACAAGCACTAGCAAAGACGCATTGTTATCTAGCTAAATTAACAAACTTTTATTCTTATATTTTTATTTCTTGTTTATAACATCGATAGCACAAATTTATACGCAACATTAATATCTCTTTATGTTGTTTAATATAGTTCGAACTCGAATCTTCTTATTAACGTTGCAAACGTAATATAGAGCTTCGCATATGTCAAATATATTTCAATATATATTTTAGATTTTTTATCAAAAGCAAGTATTTAACTCTTACTAACTTGATATCTATCGCTCTTGCTCTTGCTATTATTGTCAATTATTTAGCGTTTAGGCTAGAAGCGCTTTGGCTTCGAAAAATATTGCGAATTGTTGTGCACAAGTAGCGTGCTTATCGATACAACGATGTCAGGCGATAGAGTGTATTCCGCGTTGTACGTAACGGCTGCGTTGGGTGCAACGCGTACAAAGCGCAGAAGTACACTCATGGCTTTGCGAAGGCCTTCTTCAATGACAGCAGAGAGGTAGGGAAGGTGATTGAGCTGGTACAGGGGGGGGATACAAGTGGGGTCGGGGATAGCTGTGGCGAGTTCGGCGCGGAGGCGTGAAAGCGAAGAAGGGTTGCGCAGGAGGTGGAACAGCGTAACGCAGAGGGTGTTGGAAATCGTCTCTACACCGGCGCCGACGAGGGAGGTTCCGTCTTGCCAGATGCGAGGCAATCGCTTCTCCGCGGGAGGCAGGTTACTACGGAGAAGGTGGTGGAAGATTGTGGAGTCGGAGGCGATGGTATGATTTGGAAATTGTTCGAATCGCGACACCAATTCCTGGGCTGCAGCTTTATTACTGATCTCCCAGTCCAAGGCCATCTTCGCCTCTGGCGCCATGCTAATCAACCATTCCGGCGGGATGCGCCTCAAGGCCGTCCACAGTATGGGAAAATGCTTGAACCAGTTTAGTCTACGCTGGCCTTGGACTGCAAATGCGCGGTAATCTGGGTTGAGTTCTGGGCCAGATAGCAGGCCCATGGGTTTGAAGAAAGCCAGTCCGGTAATGATGTCTGTTGTCATACACCAAAACAACAAGCGCAATTCGACGATCTTATTGTCGCTCTTAAAACGGCCAAGGCGGGCGCTGATGTCTTCGATCTTGGCCCTGATCAATGGCTCGTACGCGGCTACGCTGGGCTTGGATAGGAACGGAGCTAGGGCACTACGGCGGATGTGATGTAAGTCTGCATCAACGGTGCTCATGACTGAGTCGGGAACGCCAAGTTGCTGCTGGTGTAGCGCATATTTATTGCGTTTAACGATGCTCGATGTTGCAAAATGTATGGGGATGAATGCCGGATCGTTGATGTGGAGCTATACGGACAATGGGACCTAAGCACATGTAAGCCTTGGAACGTTAACAGAGCAGGGCTGAGAGTTTGAGCGCACCGTACTGCTCGTGCAATTCTTTCAGCTTCCATGGAAAACGGCCTTCCTGGCAGAGATCATAGTACACCTCATAGAACCCGGTGAGAGCTGCGATCTTGGGGCCGGGGATTTTGGCAAGAGGATTGAGATAAAGGCGGTAAATGCTGAATGCTGCAATGTAGACCAGAATCAGACACAATGCAAGCCAAACAGTTGCGAACATAGTGGATTCGATTAACAACTGCAAGCACTGGACATGGGAAATTTCTATCTAACAGCTCAGAAAATGGTTCGAATTCTCAAAAACTTACCGAGAGCCCCACCTAATATTAGTAGAAATCACCGAGTTTGAGGCAGGTCTTGGTCTTCTTGGCTGGCTAGCAGTCTCACCCGAAAGGTTTCCTCCTCCAAGCCAGGAGTAGAACGCTCTTGTTTAGCTTCATGGGTGGCTAGGGTTGAAGAGGGTAGATAGCCTACCGTAGAACTTTGTAGATGAGAAAAGGCGATTAAGGGGATTCTTGGGCATGTATATCATCAATTTGCATGCATCTGTACTTTGAATCTACGATTTACCATTAACGCCTTTCCCCACTCCACCACCCTCCGTTTTCTCCTCCCCCTCCACAGGCATCTCCACCGCCCCGCCAGGCGACTCCTCCGTCCTCGCCGTTAAAACCTCCACCCCATCCTCCGTCACCAACAGCGTATTCTCAAATTGCGCAGTGCGCGACCCATCCTGCGTCGCACTCGTCCAATCATCCGGCCACGTCTTATCTCGATACGTGCCCAAGCTGATCATGGGCTCAATGGTGAAGCACGTGCCGGGCTTGGCGATACCGACGGCTTTGTTTTTCGCGTAGTGCGGCACGTTGGGCGCGCAGTAGAAGAGTTGGTTGATGCCGTGGCCGCAGTAGGTTTTGATGACGGAGCAGTTACGGGATTTGGCATGTTTTTCGATGGTGCCGCCGGGCTCGCGGAAGAGCATGCCAGGTTTGACGAGTTTGATGGCTTCGGCGAGGCATTGGCGGGAAGTTTCGACAACGCGGACGGATTCAGGGTTGGCGAGGGCTTTGGGGCCGACGTAGTAAAGTTTCGTTGAGGTCGCCGTGGAAACCGCCGTGGTAGAGGGTGACGTCAAGGTTAAGGATATCGCCGTCGAGGAGAATACGTTGGTCGGGGATGCCGTGACATATTATTTCGTTGGCGGAGGTGCAGACGTGGTAGTGGTAGTGGTAGTGGTAGTGTGTTCATTTAAGCGTCCCACCTGAAAAGGCATGCGCGAGAGTCTACTTCTGGACGGATGTCCCTGTTCGACTGTATCTCAAGTTATATACAAATCGAGTTAGATCAATCAAATTTCTTAGAAATAAACAAACAATGTCTCAAATTCCAAATAGTCTATAAAACAAATAGATAGATACTTATCAAAATCTTTAGCATACTAGAGTCTCAAGAAATATCTAGTTATAAATAACAACTTATAGCAATCAAACAATCTATAAAGCAACGCAAAAAAACAAGCAATAATACTTCAAGTAATTTTTTAAGTTTTAATGTTCTTTTTAGTAACTAATCAATCTTAAAAAAGTTTCTTAATAACAAGATGCTAATTGTTCGAGTTGCATAATTTAATAGAGAGTTACAACTAACTTTATAATTGTTTATTGTTAGAATTTAATAACTCGTTTTAAATTAAGAAATTATATACAAAAGTGCATTTAATATCTATTTCGAAGCTATTAGACAATAGTATTTTTTCAAATAATATACGTTTTAAATTAAGACAATTGTTTTGTTTGCAATAGAAATCTAATAATTATTGCAATTTAAATAAAGTTGTTTAAAAACTAAAAGAAATTATTTATTCTTAAATTATTGTTTTATAAAGTCTCTTTCTTAAGATTTGCATAACAAAAGCAATACAATAGTACGTAATCGATATTTTTGCAATTTTTTTTGCAACAACAATTTAATAAGTCGATCTTTTTTATTTGTATTCGATATAGATAGTTATTGAGAAAAATATTTATAGTTTTTGTCTAAATTAGTATAAAACTTTGTACACAATTTAGATTTGCAAATTTATCAAAAATTTAAAAATTTAATTCGAGTTTTAAATATTTTATTATACGCTTCGATATACTAGAATTTTGTTACTTTTTTGTTTATTAAGTTATAGTGCAAGCTTTTATGCAACAAAGTTTCGCGAAGATTAAGTAATATAAGTCTAAAAATATAAAAGCAATCTTGTCTCTACTATTGTTAATAGTTTATTTAATTGTCTTTTTAATTAATTGATTTGCTAATTTGTTGTTTTTTATTTTAATATAAATTAGAATCTAATAAATTTCGATACAACAACGCAAGCAAAAAACTAGTTTCTAGATAATATAACGCAATAGATACTAGTTAAAAGAGTTTTTAAAATTATTAATAGCTCAAATAGTTGCTTAATTGTTAATAATTATAATTGTATTATAATTGTCGATTTTATAATTATCTTAATTTTCGAATTAACTTTTGCAATAATAATCTATTAATACTATTTAAAAAGTTATTAAAATATTGTAAAGTTTGTTAAAATATATAATATAATTAATATTAAAATTAAAATAAGTTTTACAACTTTCTATTTTTATAATCTTAAAAAAATTGATATTTAATTAATTTTAATTTAAAATTTTAAAAATATATATTGCGAAAACACTAATACAATTATTAATATCGCTTTTATCGATATAAAAGTAAAGATATTTGTTGTTTGCAATTTTGTTATAAAATTTTATAATTTCTTTCGAAGTTTTAGCTATAGTAACAAGTACTTGTTGCTATTAAGAAAAAACAACATAAGCAATTTTTTTTTAACTCTTGAAACTTACTTTAATATATTGCAATATTTTAATATTTTAGCTTTTATAAAAAATTTAGCTTGTTATACTTCTTGTTAAATATATCGAAAAAAATATAATAATTAGACAAGTTTAATATTTCGATTCGAAAATCGACAATATAGTTGTATAAAAAACTCGAAATAATTTGTAGAAATATTTGATTAAGAGCAATGTCTAATTTTTGTCTAATTAATAAAAAATTAAACTTAATATCTAAAATATAATTAAAAATAGTACAAAATATATTAACAATAATTTGAGCAACGCGTTGTTGCATTTGTTATAGCACAAAAATTATTTTATTTTTGCATTATTTGTATTTGTAGTTATCTATAGAAACAAACTAGACAAAACAACAATAAAAAACTAAAAAAGAATTGTAATAATATACAAACAATACAAGTCTACAATATTAATATTTTAAATCAATTCGACAAATATTAAAAAATATATTAATCTTTTGATAATTTTAATTTCTAGATAATTAAAATAGTAATTCTAAAAAAAAAACTATTTAAAAGAATTTCGAGATATTTAACTTTTAACAAAAACTTAATAGTATAATTATTAATAAAAAAACAAATAATGAAAAAAATATTAGATACTTTTTTGTTAACAAGAGCAAAATATATTAATTAAAATATATTAATATTAAACTTCGAAATATAATGTTTTGCTTAAGTTTGCGTTTGTTTAATAAAATTTTGCAAAAAGTTAACAATAATTTCGACTATATTTCTTGCAATAAAATATATTATATTGTTTATTCAATCGATATTTATAAAGTTTAAAAAGATATTAATATCTAACTTAACAAAATTTGTATTATAAAAGAGATAAAAAACAAACAATAATCTTAAGTTTTATAAAATATCAATATTAATATCGAAAATTAAGAATTATTAATTTAGTAACTTCAAGATACTTTTACAATTTTTAAGAAAATTTCTAATTTATTTAGTAATATTTTTGTTAATTTTTTGTTTGCGCAAATTGTAAAGAAATTGTTAATAAAAAATATTATTAAAAACTTTAAATATATTTAAATAGAATAAATAGAATAAATTGTATATTTTGTTTTTAGTCTATAACAAATAATTTTTTTTTACAAAAATATAAAAAGTAAGTTTTATAAAAATACTTTTGCACGCATCTATATATTTACAAAAGAAAAAACTATATATCTTAATTGCTTAATTAATTCTTTTAATTACAAGAATTTTAAAAACTTTTTTTATTATTAGCAAAAACACAATAAATTAATAGATATTAACTTAAAAATAATTGTTTTTACTAGACTTGCAAAAAACAACAATAGTAACAAACTTAAAAGAGATTAAATAATATTTAGTTTTAAAATAGACTCGAAAAAATTAAGTAAAATACAAAATTAAAATTAGTAACTCTATTATTAGTATTTAATTAAGATTTTTGTTAGAATTAAAAGTTTTGTTTAATACTATTAATTTAATAATTTTTATTAGTTTTTTTTTTAAAGTTTTAAAAAGTTTACAAAATCTAGATAGAATTAATTGTTATTTAAATTAATTTTTGCAAAATCGAAAAAATTTGCGAGCAAGAGTTAAAAAAAGAATTTCTTTTATAATATAATTGCTATACTAGCTTTTCTAAATTTTATTGTTTTGTCTAATTGTTTAAAAGCAAAACTAAAAAACATAAAAAGAAATTTGCAATTCTTTAACTATTTAACAAGCTTCTAGATGCATTTAATATTGTTTATAGTATTTTCTACTAAATTGCAATAGATTTGACGTAGTATTTTAGCAATAAGATGCTTTTTAATATATTGTAGCTTTTTAAAACAATATTTAATAATTTAAGTTTTTTTAACTTTGTTGTTTAATTGCATTTTGTACTTTTGTTTAAGTTTTCTAGTTTTGCGCATTTGTAAATAAATAATTTTGTATTTAAAGATAAATTTAAAAACAATATAGAAGCTATAGTAGTTTTAAAAAACAATAATTTTAATAATATTGCATATAATTATTATTAACGCATAAATATAGCAATCGAGAGATTCGAACTTTAGTTGTAATATAGAAAAAGTCTTTATTTTTTTAATTAATTGTTTGTTAAACAATACAAAGCTAATCTTGTTCTAAATATAAATAGATTCGAGTTAAATTTTTTAAATAGTAATATCTACTATTGTTTTAATAAATTAATAATTTAATTTATATTTTAGTTAATTTGTAATACTATAACTAATTATACAATTAATAAATTTGTTAATAGTAAATAATAAGTCGAAAGTTTAGACTTTGTTATTAAAATTTAAAAAAGTCTTAATATTATACAAAATATATTAAAAGAGACAAAACTTATTAATAATAATAAGAAGTTTTTTAAAACAAGAGTCTATATTAACAAAATTGTCTCTCTATATTAAATAATAGATATTAAAGTTGTTTATAATAATTAATTTAATATAACAAATATCTAAAATATTGAAATTCTTATAAAAGTTTTCTTAATCTAAAAGTATTTTAATTAATAAGATAAAAATTAATTATTAAAAAATTATACTAGTATCTTTAAACAAATTATAGATATTATAAATACAAATATATATTATTTTGTTATTAATTCTAGAGAAATTGTTGTTTATTCTAAATTATATACAAAAAGAGCTATAGAAATTAAAAAAAGATATTATTTGTATATAATTTTTGTTTAATCTTCTATTAATAAAGAAGCAAATATTGATGCAACTCTAATTAAAATATTTTAAGTTTAAATATATTAAGTCGAAGACATATTTAACTAAATAATAGATTATTTATATAAACAAGTTTTTTTAAGACTTTTGTATAATAATTATATTGTATTGTATAATTTTTTTATTTTTTAAAAAACTAGTTATAATTTTGTTCTTAAAGATCTAAATATTGTATTATAGAATAATAAATTTATATATCTTTATCTAACTCGACTAAAAATTAATAAATAAAAATATAATATATATAAATATTTCGACAAACAAAGATTGTTAAAAATAATATAGTAGAGCAAACTATAAAGAGATAAATATAGATAAGAAAGTTTTTGTTAAGTTAAAACAAAAGAATTTCGACAAATACAATAATATTTAATATATTAAGAAATTGCTATATTAATAACAAAAACAAATTTAATAATTAAAAAAAAAAAAAAAGTTAATTAAGTCTAAAAGTAATTTAATATCGAAATACAATATAAATAACAAGTAAGAAACAAATTAATTTAAGTTCTTTAAACAAAACAACTTGTTATCTAAATAGAAAGTTATCTTTAATTAAAAAATAAAATAGATTATTGTTTTATTTTTTATTTTTTAATTGTTATTATTATTAAGAACGTCTTTGTTTTAATCTACAATTAGCGTATTTTTAATAATATAAATACTAGCGTTCTTTATTAAGTTAAAACAATTCTTATATCTTTTTTGCTTTTTAATCGAGCAATTAAGAAACAACAATATTTTCTTAATATCTTTTTTAATAACTCTAATAATTAAGAATCTAGATATTGAGAAATTCGAAAAAATCTTGCATTTGCAAAAACACACAATAGATATAGTATTAAATAATATCTAGAAATTGTATATAGTAATAACTCTTTTAATTGTAATCTAAAAGTCTTGCTATTGTTGCGCTATTATATTTATTATTGCTATTATTGTAGAGTTGAATACAATAGTATTTATTTTTGACAAAATTTATTTTTAGAGATTTCTAACTATAGATTTTTTCTCTTTTTGTATTATTGTTTTTACAATAAAAGAGAAAATTCTTAAAAAAAAATTAGTAGTCTAAAAGCAAAACAAGTTCTTTTTTAGTTTTCTCTTTAAATTCTTGTTTAACTAGAAATATATCAATTAGAAATATTTACTAAAGAGAGTATTTCTACAATATATATTTTATTTTTCTTTTCGACAAAAGTATATTTTTATTTAAATATAATATTTGTCTATTTTGCAAACGCAATATTAAGAGATATCTAAAATACAAGTTTCTTTAATATAATTTGTTGAAACACAATATTTATATCTTGTTTTAAATAAATATTAAATTTCGATATATCTATAGTTAAAGCAATTGTAATACTATTTAATTTTGCAATTAAATATATATTTCTTGCAATAATAAATAATATTAAATTAAACTAGTTCTCTAACTATAGTTTAATTAATTGTTGTTAAGTCTTCAAACTTAATTACAATAAAACAACACTTTTGTTTTCTAAATTCTTTAGTTAAATAATTTATATAAATAATATTCAACGTTTTCTTGCTATTAAATACAAGTATATTAATAGCTTTTAAGAAATATCTAGCAACAAACTTCTTTTAATTAATATTAAAAAATATAGTTTTTACGGGTATTAAGATTATAATAATATTAAAGCTAATTTGTTGCGTTGTAGTTAAAGCTCTAAATATCTTTAATTACTATTTATTCTTTGCGAGAAAAGAAATATTATTTATTATATATATCTTGATTTAAAAGTTGTTACTTAATAATTAATAAATCGAATATATCAAACTCTATAAGTTGCTTTTTATACAAAAGTTTTTTAAAAAAATTGCAATAATAAAATTTACTTTAATAATTTTGTTTACGTCTTTGCAAGTTTTCTCAATTGTTTTATCTCTATAATCGACAATAATTGCGCAATTAAGAAAATAAACGTTGAGTTTATAGTTAAATACATCGACTTTATATTAAATATTAATAGTAAACATAATAGTTGCAAAAAGTATATTTTAAACTTTAATCTTATTTAGTTGCAATACAAACTTAATTTAATTTTTGAGTATTTGTTGTTGTTAATAGTAAGTAACACGTAGCTTCTTTGTTATTAACAAAAGCAACAAGATTGCAAACTTTGTCAAAAGCTAATTATATAATTTTAAGCAATATTTGATTGCTTCTAAAGAAATAAAACGCGTCTTTTTGTTGATTTGAGAAACTTTAACAATGTTTTCTATCTTGAGACGTAGTTGAATTTTATACTTATGCAAATTGTTTGAATGCAAATCGAACAAATCGAAAGTATCGAAACTAGTCTTTTGCGTGCGACTTATAGTAATTAGAGTAAAAAGATAGCTAAGAACGTTCTCTACAACTTAATGGGGGTTTGAGGATTTTATGGGGTGATTAAGTGGATTGAATTTCAAAAATAAGTTTTGAGCGTTTGTTGTTGTTTTTCCGGAGGTGCAGACGGATTTGGGGAAGTGGACGTAGTTTAGAGGGGAAGGGTAGGACTGTGGTTGGTTAATTATGGAGCCTATCCCATGGGAAGCCAGGTTCCGGTATCGATTCCTACACTTACATTTCGTTCTATGCATGCCTTGTGCACCACTTCATCAAGGTAGTCTGTCGTAACGCCAGGCCGTACTTCCCTCGCAGCGATGTCGAGAACCTCCCGGGCTAGCCTACAGACTTTCCGCATACCCTCTTGCTGCTTCTTATCTAAGACAGTGATGTTATTTCTCCCCAAGAACTTCCGCTCCGACTTTGGATTTCCATCTTCTGCATAATCTGGGCGAGGAATGTTCGGAGGGACTATTCGTTTCTGCGATAGAGGATACACAGCCTAGCTAGGTGCAAAACATTCCTGAACTCAGAGCAGACAGTCCCGAAAGATTCTCTATTTCGAGACGATCTATTTCAGGCAACATGTGACAAAGTACAGGATAGGAACGAGGCTCGAGTGATCCGCAGTATAACCCCGTACATTGTACCCTCAGCTGAGGATCTGGAGACATTAGGTGCTACGCATCTCGAACACCTGATTGAGGGGGTCAACGAATGCTGGACTGGCAACATAGCAGTGGAGGGTCCACTGCCGAGACCGGACTATTCTGTTGGATTCAGAAGATCTGCATTCATCGACGAGCAGCTCAAGAAGCTCGATCCGCTTATTGGCAGCGTCTTCGAAAACTTCTTATTCGTCGCGACCTATTGGATGTACTTCCCATTCTTCACTTGCGAGGTGAAGTGTGGCGCCGCGGCTCTCGACATTGCCGATCGCCAGAACGCGCACAGCATAACTGTTGTCGTAAGAGCTCTTGTCCAGCTCTACAAAGCTGTAAAGCGCGAAAAAGAGCTTCATCAGAAAATCCTCGCCTTTTCGATCTCGCACGATCACAGATCGGTAAGGATTTACGGTCACTACGCTATCGTCGAGAGAGATAAGACAACCTTCTATCGTTACCCCATCCACACATTCGACTTCACCGCCCTGGACGGGAAGGACAAATGGACGACGTACAAGTTTACAAAGAACGTCTACAACACATGGATGCCGATTCATCACAAAAGGATCAGCTCAGCTATCGATGATTTGCCGCCTGATATAGATTTCAGTCTCTCACAGTTAGCTTCTTTCTCACAATCAGGATCTCAGAGTTTTCAGCAATCAAACTCCGAGTCCACATTAATAGATGAAGATGATAGCCAATCAAGCGCTGTGAGCTCGCAAGAAGTTACACCGACCACCTCGTTTACTCAAACAACCGAGCGAGCATCTAAGAAGCCAAGGAATCAGCGGACCATCGAGCGACTTGACAGAGAAATTGACAAGAGAAGGGAACGGGAGAGGGAACTGAGGGGAAGATTGGCGGAGGCGGAGGCGGAGAGGAGGGCCTAATAGGGGGATGACAGACTGAGGGAGGCGGAGAGGAGGGCTAAAGAGGGGGAGGACAGACTGAGGGAGGCGGAGAGGAGGGCTAAAGAGGGGGAGGACAGACTGAGGGAAGCGGAGAAAGGTGTTGGTGGTGGCCCATCATCCGAGCTGTCATGACCATACCGGCTCGGGCTCTCCCTGCAGCTCCTCGCATCCCCGTATACCTGTCCCTTCGCACTCTCCACGGATGTACGCGCGGTCTTGTCGAAGTACCGACGAGTATCAGAGGAATTTTTTGGGCATGAATTCGTTCGGGCTCGAGGTAGCCGAAAGGTAGAATGTGAGGCTGGATTGGAGGGTAGGAAGAAGCTGACACTTTGAACGATAACAGTTCTGCGGGACGTAGGTCGTTTTGGCAACGCGGTGATTGACGAATTAGGAAATGGTAAGGAGGAGGGTAGAGAGAGTCCAGCTGTCGTAGAGGAAGCGGAAGAGGATATCAGTGGGTTTCGATAGAGATCTTGCGGGAGAAGCGCAGAGAAATTATATGTCGAGATCCGTTAGCCGCTCTCGGCACAAAGACACGCTCAATCCTATTGCGAGCCACACAATCTTTGCGCTGTTCCACTGAAGCTTCGTAAGCTCTCTTTTGACTACACGCAACTCTCAAGAGTTGTTTAGCTCTCAACAATTTCTATTTTATCTTCTTTGTTCTCTTGTTGTCCAATTTACGCGCAATGTTTCTCGAAACAATATATATTCGAAAATCTTCAATAGAGCAATCAGCTAAATTGTTGTTAATCTCTATAAATTAAATTTACAAAATATCTTGTAAAACGTCTCGCAAGCTACTTGATAGAACTTAGATTGCGTAAATTTTCTTCTTCAAAACCAATTGTCGATAATTTATCAATAGTCTATAGTTCGATATCGACACAATTGAGACAAACTTTTTTATAAATTGAAGAATTTTCGATACAAATAGCAAGAATAAAGAATGTTCGACAAAATAATACAAGACAATATAGAAAAATATTATCTTTTCAATAGTTTAAATTCCAATTCAAACAATATTGCACAATATATATATATATTCTTTTAATTAAATTGCTATTACGTTAGTATTAACTAATATCTAAAATTTAGTTAAGCTAAACTCGACAAAGTTGTTCAATTGTTGCAAATTAGACTTTGGCAAAAAATATTATTAGATTGTTGACAACAATATTATACTATTTATTTGTTAACAACATAGTAAAAAATACGCTTAAAATAGTATAAAATATTTGTTTAGTTAATTTCGATTTATAGACAATAGCTTTAAATAGACTTTATCTTGTTTGCGCTTTTGTTATAGCAATAACAATTATTTAATATTTTGTAAACAATAGTTGCTATACTAATAGAGCAAGAAATAAAAAATTAGCTATAAATAAAATACAAAAGAACGCTAAAAGAAAAAAATAGAAAAATCGAAAATTACTTTAGAAAACGTAGATAAAAGACGCGAAGAACAGCAATTTAAGAAGTCAAAAAAAGTGCGCATCTTTAAATAGAAGAGACTATAAGCAAAAACGCAAAAATCAAATCTCGAATCGAATAAATAATATAGAAACTAAGTTAATAGAATCGATTATCGCAAAAATAAGACTTCTTTTAGATATAGATTAAAATTCGAGTAAAGAATTATAAAACAAAAATAAGAAGTCGATAGAAAGTTTAGACAAAAAAAATCAAAAAAATAAAGAAATAATAGAAGTCGAGAGAGAACAAACAATTATTTATAGACTAAAAAAGCGACAATAGATTGTATTATTGCACTTTTCCTAATTTGAAAGAGTATTAAATCTAGTATAGCAAACATCTGAAAGTAAATTACAATAAAAATTCTTGTATAATTTTTATAAATTTTTAAATTTTTAAAAAAAAGCTTCAAAAAACCTTTAAAATATTTAACAAAAAACAAATTATTAAAAAAAAAATTAATATCTAATTTAACAAATTTTTGCAACAAATTATACAATTAAAATTTAAAAATATATCAATTTAATCAAATAAAACAATATTATACTTATAATAATATTTTGACAAAATTTAAAAAACAATTTAAAGAACAAAATTATATATAATAAGAGAACTCTTAATAATATATTTAATTCTATTAAAGTAGTTATCGATCTTAATAACAAATTATATAAAAGAACTATAAAAAAATACAATTAATTTAAAAAAAAACAAAAATCTTCTTTAAATTAACAATTAAATATTAGCAAAAAGAATTTTGTTTTAATTAAAAGTACAATAATCTAAATTATTAAAAATTTATATTTATAAAACTAGATTTTATTTAACAATATAAATTTTTTTTTTTTAGAAAAAAGCAAAATAACAAATTTTAAAAAATATACTATTTATATAACAAATTAAATTACTTTGCAAAAAATTGTTAATAAATTAATATTATATTAAGAGAGATATTTAATAGCTAAAACAATATTAAGAAGCAAATTAATATAAAGATAAATATTTTTAAAATTAAATTAAACAATAACTACTATTTAGTAAAAAACTTAAATTAATTATAAAAAGTTCTAGTTTAAATATAAGTAAGTAAAATATTTGTATTTATATAGAAAATTAATTAAATACTTAATAAAACTATAAGAGCAAAACAATTAAAACAATTAAACTTATATTTAACAACAAATTCGAATTACAAATATAACTAAAAAAAATTCAGAAATATCTAAATAATATTACAAAATATTTTGATACTTTAGCTAGCTTATTAAGAAAGAAAAAAGATAAATTAAATTGTAAATAAATATAAGAAAACGCTAGAAAGCAACACTACTAAAGAAAAAAAAATTAACAATCTTAAATAACAATTAAGCAATATTAGTTTATTTAAACAAGCAATAAAGAAAGCAAAGAAATATATAACACTTAATTAAGCAAATTGTTATAACAATTTATATTAAATTTATCTAGAAGACAAGAAAGAAATTAATTAATTCTCTAAAAAGTTAAAGTTATTAATCTAGCACAAAAAAAACTTAATATAAATAGATACTTAAAGCAAAAGTCTTAATATTAAAACAAAAAAAAGTTTAATTTTTTTTAATAAAAAGTATATTAAAGAAATATAATATATTAGTTTAATAACAACAATTAAACTTAACAATATATATATAATATTTTATTATATTAATTAAGATTAACAATTATTAACTTATTGCAAAAATTAAATTTAATACAATAAATAACTTTATAATTAAAGGTTTTGTTAAAAGAAAAGAATATTTTATCTTAAAAAAATCTAATATTGTAATAGAATAGAATCTAAATTAATTGCGTTAAAAGTATCTACGACATATTTGCGCGTTGCAAATATTCGCGAGAAATAATATATATAGGAAGACAAACTAACTTGTTATAGTTATCTTTTCTTCTAGAAATCCTGTTTCGAAATTCAAACTTATTTTCAAAGTTATTTTAGAGTTATTTTAGAGTTAATCTAGAATTACGCCAAAATTATCGAAAAATTCCTAATGTGTTGCGTATTCAAAGATCTTATTAATATAATACTTGACACGTACTTAGAGATTGTCGCGACAACATAGCAATTTAGACGCATATTATATTATGTTCACGACAATACACTTATATCTACTCTAGCATATCTACGTGCGACAACGTAATATACAATATAGACTACTAGATCTTTTTAGAATATACGATGTCAAATTTGCGTTTACAATTGTCTAACTAATAGTTATAGAAGAAATCAATCTTGGAGCTTAGACGTAATGCGTTGCATTAAGTCGAAACACAAGCGCAAATACTATTGTAATAGAATAGAATTTAAATCAACTACATTAAAAGCACTTGCAAGATATTCGCGTATTGCAAACACTCGCGGGAAGTAATATATATAGAGAGATAGACTAACTTGTTACAAATATATACAATCTAATAATTATAAATTAAAACTTATTATTTTACAAAAATAAAAAAGTAAATAAAGAAACAAAAATATTATTAATAGCTATTTAACAATATTATAAGAAACTAATTATTAATATAATAAATATAATAATTTATAATATTGTTTTAAAAATACGTTAATTAAAGTAATATAATTTAGAAGTTAACTAGAATTATCGGCAAATCGAGATAATCCTCCCCGGGAGCTCTTAGCGATTAGGGGCTCCCGGGATTGTTGTGCGCATGTTTCGACCCTCGAGCCCCATTAGCAAGATATAGTTGGCCCAAAATCGCTCGTAGTTAATCAAAAAATTTAAGAATAGTAAAGAATTCTCTAAATATTACTTGTGCGTTGTAAAGATCTATAGATGCAAACTATCGCAAATGCAATCTATAAACGCAATCTATAAATGCAATCTATTGCACAATATATTATACAATAAAGATCTTTTTGTTGTTGCATAATCTACGCGTAGAAATTTTACAAATTGTTCGATTGTACTATACAAATTAGTATAGTATAGATAAGTAACAAATAAAGAGTTAATTGAAGTACTACAAGAGTTTGTGCGCATCTCGAACATCAATAATTATACTTTTTGTCAAACTTTATTTAATTCTCTAAATGCAAGCTTCTAGAGATTCCCCAAGCAAGTCTTGGGCCAACTTCGGGCTATCTAAGCTAGATCTGCATTTTGAACCTAGCGGATCGTCTTCTCGATTTGCCAATAATATATAAGTATTTAAATTTGCATAATATAATTACGTAATTTATATTTAATCTATATATTAATAATATTCGATAATAAATAAAAAATTAAGTTAAAAATTAAGTGCAAGTTGCAATCTTGTATTTTTGCAAAAAAATAATTTAACAAAGTTCGACTTAACAAATACTAGCAAAGATTAATCAAATTACAAAACTAAAATAAGTAAAAAAAATTACGAATTTTCTAAAAGTTTTAAACTATTCAATATAATAAAGAAATTACTAAAGTATATATTATAAATATACAACAATTAAAAGTATCTATTTTAAGAAAAGAAAACAATAGAGATTTTTTCTAAATATTAATTGTAGAATTATAAGATTAAACTTAAATTAGACAAGCAATCTATATTTAAACTTATATATATTTTATTTAAGAAAAGCTCGAAGTACTTTGCAAATATCTAGCAAAAAAAAATTATTAAAAAATCTTAATTATAAATAAGATATTCGATTCTTTTTATATTAAAGAAGAATAAAATTCTTTATCTATATATTAATTATTAAAAGTTAAATAATATTACAATTAAAAATCGATATTTATTATTTAATATTAGAAAACTTTAGAATTAATTATTTAAAGCAAAATACTTTATTAAATTAGATCTACAAAAACTATACAACTAAATTAGAATAAAAACAAAGAAAAAGTAAAAGATAACTTTTTATATATAATATAAATTATACAAATATATAATAATATTGTTCGAATTTATATATATTTTAACAATATATTAAAAAATAATTAATAATATACTACAACAATATTTAGACAAATTTGTTATAATATATTTAAATAATATTATAATTTACTTAAAATTTTTAAAAAACTATATTAATTTTTTTTTTAAAATTTTAAAATATTCTAATATAAAAAACTTATATTTTAAATTAAAGAAATATAAATTT
>JAABUW010002238.1_pt1 | contig 29932 bp, 32 predicted proteins | sample 5560081 | NCBI WGS metagenome assembly JAABUW01 (sample SAMN10711882, study PRJNA513363) | rock metagenome | isolation source: Antarctica rocks | place: Antarctica: Victoria Land, Knobhead sud | reverse complement strand
CTGGCTCAAGGGGACCGGACCGCTGCGCCAAGTGAAGCTGCGCGGCCTCGCCAAGGTCGACTGGATCTTCGTCTTCAGCTGCGCCGCGCACAACCTGCTGCGCCTGCCACGGCTGCTTGCAACCCAACTCCAGCAAGACCCTCAGCCGCAGTGCGCCTGAAACACCGGTGAGTGTTACAGAATCACCCCAGGCACCCGCACAACGTCTCGGATCCAGACGAATCCAGCCGTAAACAACCGGATCGAAGAAACGCCCCAGCTAGACGAGAGCTATTTCAACAAGCTCCTAGGAGCTTTTCGTGCCGTGCCCTTCTTGATTGAGGCGTAAGCGGTCTTCCCTGCTGCTTTCACGGCTGCCCTCTTCGCCGGAGAGGAGTTGCTCTTCTTAGCAATAGCACTTCCCTTCTGCTTAGCCCATCGCGCGCGTTGCGCGGCAGCGACCCGCTCCTTCGCCGCGGGGCTCATGACCCTTCGCTTCGCAGCGGACTGCTTAGGGTTGAAGCCGGTTGTCTTGTTCTTGGAGCCCTTGGGCCGACCTCGCCGCTTTGGTTCAGCTGACCCCGGGGTAAAAGCTTTCTGAACAGAGGAGGCCTTCGGACGGGAGTTGCTGGGTGAGCTTTCGCCGATTCCATCCAGCAGGGTACGAAGTTCGGTCAAGCGAGAGATCTCAGCGTCAATGGCAGAAAGAAGATCGGTCGTATTCATGGTCTGAACCAGAATACGGCAGCAACAAGCATCGACAGATGATCAAGGTCACTTAAGCAATTGACTGTGGCGATCGCAGGTCGTCTGACGATGCCGCGGCGATTACGGCGATCAGCTGTCGATCGCGAGTTCTGCACAGCAAAGCGCGGGTCAAGATTGTCAGACGAGAACTGATCTCCGGATCCAAGCTCGTCAAGCGATAGCAAGTAGCCCGTGGGCGATGTGCAGCGAAGAAGCAGGATCTGCGAACAGCTGCATCGTCTCAATCCTGCCGTCGCAGCGTGTAGCAGGTGGGGACACAAAGCCGCGCGCAAGAATTCGCTGATTGCCGCAGCGGCAATGCAGCGAGCGCTGGAGCAGACGCCTCACCGATTGGTGTCCTTCCGTGCAAACATTCCAGTTCTATGTCCCTTCGGATCCAGCTTCTCTTCCAAGAGTCTCCAAAAGTCCGATCGAACGGAAGCTCATAATTTCGTGCGAGCTCTCCCGTCCCAAAGAGGCTGGATTCCGTAGCGTCTGAGCCAGTGCTGCCATCAAAAAGGGAACTGGTAAGGCACCGTCCAGAGGCAGTAAGCTCTCGATCTGCCTCCTGCCATCCAGCTTGCCAGCAAGCCGTTGCGGTCCAGGACTCAGAGGAGCCAGCGAAGCGAGCGTGGTAGCCAGCCTCGTACTTACCTGGAAACCATGCCCTCGGTCCGTGGAAGTGCGTTCGTGACTGTCGGGTCCGCTCAGCGTCTCTCGACGCTCTTCACCTGAGTTTGCCCAAACAGTGGCAAACTCAGGAGCGGCATGCTCAAGAGCCGCGTGAGCGAAAAATGCCCGTTTGCCCATCGCAGAGGTCGCAGTCGGCATAATGTCAATCCTCGAATGGACACAGTCCGGTAGGAATAGCACTCCTAAGACACCTTGTTGCTGATCATCTTCTTCGGATCGACGAACTGATCGAAGCGCTTTTCGTCGATGTAGCCGCTTTTGATTGCGGCATCGCGCAGGGTCGATCCTTCACGTTCGGCGGTGTGTGCAATCTCGGAGGCCTTGTCGTAGCCGATAACGGGGCTAAGGGCGGTGACCAGCATCAGCGAGTTCTGCACGTACTCGGCGACCCTCTTCTCGTTTACCTGAGTTCCTTCGACCGAGTAAATTCTGAACTTCTCGCAGCCGTCTGCCAGGATGCTCACCGAATGCAGAAAGTCGTTGATGATAATGGGGCGCATCGCGTTCAGCTCGAAGTTGCCCTGCGAACCCGCAAAGGCGACGGCAGCATCGTCACCGAGGACCTGGATGCAGAGCATGACGATCGCTTCGCATTGGGTCGGGTTCACCTTGCCCGGCATGATGGAAGATCCAGGCTCGTTCGCGGGGAGGATCAGCTCGCTAATGCCGCAGCGCGGACCCGAGGCCAGCCATCGCATGTCGTTCGCGATCTTCATCAGTGAAACGGCAAGTCCGCGCAGCGCAGCATGTGCGGCTACCATCGCGTCCAAGGATCCCTGCGCCTCAAACTTGTTAGGCGCCGTAATGAACGGCAGATCCGTGAGCTCGGCGATTTCTTTTGCGATAGCTACATCGAAGCCAGCCGGAGAGTTCAATCCAGTACCGACCGCCGTGCCGCCCGCCGCAAGCTGATACAGGCCATCAAGGGACTGCTCGATGCGAGTTATCGCGCCGTGAATCTGTGCCGCGTAGCCCGACCACTCCATGCCAACCGTCAGGGGAACAGCGTCCTCAAGATGGGTACGGCCAATCTTGACGATGTGCTGCCACTGATTCGCCTTGTCCTCGATGGTCGTAGCAAGGGCACCGACTTTCGGTAGCAGTGTTTCCTTGATCTCCTTCACTGCAGCGATGTGCATCGCAGTGGGAAATGAATCGTTCGAGGATTGCGACATGTTAACGTGGTCGTTCGGGTGGACGGGTTCCTGCGCGCCGAGTGTGCCTCCCGCCATCTGGATGGACCGGTTGGAGATCACCTCATTGACGTTCATGTTGCTCTGCGTACCGCTACCGGTCTGCCAAACGAAGAGCGGAAAGTTCTCGTCAAGCTTGCCGGCGATCACCTCATCGGCAGCCTTGACGATCAGGTCAGCTTTGTCCTTCGTCAAGTGGCCAAGGCGTTGATTGACGAGCGCAGCTGCTTTTTTCACGTAGCCATAGGCCCGGTAAACCGGGATCGGCATATGGTCGTTGCCAATCGAGAAATGAATGAGCGAACGCTGCGTCTGGGCGCCCCACAGCCGATCCGCCGGAACCCTCACCTGTCCCATTGAATCGAACTCAACCCGCCATTTGCCATCTTCGAGCAGGGTGCCCGGCTTGTAGCGCCCATCTTTGATCTGTGTATCTTCCACGTACGACATCATTGCTCCTTGAGGGACTTACGTGAGAGAGACTGTGTTCCGGGCGTCTGAGTTTCAGCAACTTGGGGACCGCGCGCATTTACACTTTTGTGCGGCTTGTCACGTGCAGGTGGAGCAGCTACCAAACAGACCGTGCAAGCACTCGGATACCGGGGCAGTGAGCGTTTAGGAAAGAACTGTACTCCCCTGCTGTAGCAATCCAGTGGTAGAAATGATCATCAGTCTTACTGTCTTGTTCGATGCTGATGCCCTCACTGTCCGCACCACAGAGCCGAACGGGAGCCTTGACCAGCTCCTGAAGAAGCGTTTCTAGGCCTTCTACGAAAGCGACCGCGAGCCGGTGCAAACCTTCCATCTGCATCGAGCCATTTCGTATACGGACTTGTCTCAATGACCTGCAGCCCAACCTCATCGAGTTGTGCCGCGCTTAGAATCATGGGGCTCGCACGATTGTGCAAACCTCCTTCGGAACAGGAAGCTTTTCAGGTCGGTTATCCTCTTCGTGCTCGCGCGCCAGATCCTTCAACAGCTTCGTCTGTTGCGCTGGAGGACCAAGTACAGAAAAGTCAATTGCTGTTTATTCGTGGCCTTCCAGGTGCTGCTCTCGCCAAAGCTCGCGTAGAAGTGGAGGCATCAGCGAAAACACGACCTTTGTTCGCCCAACCTTGGCGTGGCACTTCGGGCAGAGCGAGATTGGGATCTGGAGGCCGCAAGCCTAGCAGCCAATATCTCTCAACAGGTGAAACCACGATTGGCTCAGGGACAGATTACGCATTTGTCAGTCTTTGCTGTAGCTCCTCAACCTCTGCTCATCAAACTCGGTTCGTTGGTCTCGGATATAACTGCAGCTCGGGTTTACCAGTTGCACCGAGAACCGCCTGGATGGTCGTGGCTTGAAGAAGGTAGCCCTGTGAATTTCAACGGTCAAGAACCGGCCACAATGGCCGGTCCCCCTGCGTTGGTGTTCTCGCTTAGGGGAACAGTGCGTGATGAGCGGGTTCGCGCCGTTCTTCCGGAGGCGAGCATCTGGCGTATTTGCATTGATTGGCCTCACAATGATTTCGTGCGTTCCCCTCAGCACACTCAAGATTTTCGCCGTTGCTTACGTGGCTTCTTAGACCACATCAAGGCTGCTCATGGCCAGAACGCAGAACTGCATATTTTCCCCGCTATGCCCGTTTCGCTTGCAGTGGAGGTTGTGCGCGTTTGAATGCCCAAGGCTGATTTACCAATGATCGTTTATGACGAAGACAGGGAGGCAGGGGGTTTTCGACCGGCACTTAGAATCGGGGATTGATAATTCGTGAAGAGGGGGTATGGCAACGATTCCGTACGAAATGGGCCACTTGCCTTAGCGGGATCGAGGGCCCTCAAGATGCTTGGGTTTTCCGCCGGTTCTAGACCGCTCAGCGGCTGACAGGGTCGCCATTCGGAAGTTGACTACACCTCGCTTCTTGAGCCTCCGGCCAAAAACCCCACCGGAACCGCCGAAGCTAAGTGATTGCAAACAATAGCATTTATAGAGCCTGCTTTTCGGTGACCAGAACGTAAGGGTATGGCCGCTCCCAGATGGCCCATTTTGTATCGAATCGTTGCCATACCCCCAAATCGCCTACGAAGGCGTACTGCTCGTCGGTACCTGCCCCGTCAGCGGAACAGATTTGTTTGTGCCAGGTCAGTCAATCACCTCGCCGGCGTGACCGTTCATGATGGCGCGCACAACATGGGATCTGAGTTGTAATGGAACGGAAAACCGGGTTAAGAATTCAGGAGGTTGGCAGCGACTAAAAATCACTCTGACAAATAGCCCACCGACAAACCAGCTATCGAAGAATCGTCCGCCAGCCACTTGGTCGCAGAATAAGACAATTCGCGGCCAAGTCGATGTCGAATCGCAAATGACGCGTTCGCGGGTCTACCTCCTCCTCGGCGTGGCGAGGACCTTCCCTACTTCTTCACGGCTCGGCCAAGCTTCCGCTCGACTCGATTTACAGCACCTTCAATTTCGCCCGTTCGTTCACCATGATCGTCCAGCCTCATCATGGTCAGCACCCGCTCATTCTTTTTTCTGGCCTCGAAATGGCATTGCTTCGCCAGATCCATCAGTTGGTCCCATGTCCCCTCGATCAACGTACCAAATGCAGTCATCTGGTAGTCGAGGCCGCTGCTCTCGATGATCTTGACAAGGTCCGCAATGTCGCTGCTGATCGAGCTCCCCTGCCCACGCGGAATGATTGTGAGTTCTAATACCATGGATTTACTCCCTGACTTTGTTGGTCGATTAATCCTACCACCCTGCTGGAGGAGAATCGACATGGACGGATGATTCCTAAAAGCTACACGCGAGAGCGGAGACTTCGGTTACGACCCCTTCTTTTATCTTTCGAAGCCAAACCGAGCTGCAGCAGAGATCAGCCAGGATCATAAGCTTCAGATCAGCCATCGTGACTACGCGCTGCGCGCATTGTCGGAGAAATTCTCCATCTGAATGGCGAGCGCAATGATGGCCGTCTAACGAGCTGGTTTGTGGTCGAGCTTCAGCGTCGATCCCATGCTCGACCCTCCTGCCGGAGTGATGATGGTTGTCTCCATGTCATCGCGCTTTTTCCAGCTAGCCCGTAGATAATCGCGGTTCATGGTTGCGATCACCCCGAGCGCAATCGCCTTGGGACATACGCCCGAGCACTCGCCAATGTTGGTGCAGTTGCCAAAACTCTCCGCATTCATCTGAACGACCATATCCAGGGCACGTCGGTCGCGTTCGGGCTTACCCTGGGGAAGGATGCCGAGATGCGCGATCTTCGCTCCGGTAAAAAGCGCCGCGGACCCGTTGGGGCAAGCGGCCACGCAGGCTCCACAGCCGATGCAGACGGCGGCGTCCATCGCGCGATCCGCGGCATCTTTACCTACGAGAATCGCGTTGCCGTCGGGTGCTTGGCCCGTCGAGACGGAGATGTATCCGCCAGCCTCAATAATGTGATCGAAAGAGCGGCGGTTGACGATGAGGTCCTTGATGAGAGGAAAGGCCGCAGCGCGCCACGGTTCGATAACCAATTCTTGGCCGTCCTTGAAGTGCCTCATGGTCAACTGACAAACAGTGGTTGCTCGCTCGGGGCCTTGCGCCACGCCATTGATCAGGAATCCGCACGAGCCGCAAATGCCTTCACGACAGTCATGGTCGAAGGCTACAGGCTCTTCGCCACGCTCGATCAGCGTCTCGTTGAGCACGTCGAGACATTCGAGCATCGACATCTCGGGGTCGATGTTATCCATAGGGTAGCTGATGAAAGCACCCTTTTCACTGCGGTTCTTCTAACGCCAGATCTTCAGCTTCAGTCTCATCACTTATAACTCCTCTGACTCGGATGAACGTAGTGGAATTCCAATGGCTCCTTCGTAAGTTCAGGAGGGTTTCCGGGACCACAGTAGCCCCAGGCTGCGACGTAGGAATAGTGCTCGTCGTCCCGTTGGGCTTCGCCATCCGGCGTCTGATACTCCTCGCGGAAATGACCGCCACAGGACTCATTTCGCTCCCGCGCGTCGATGCACATCAACTCAGCCAACTCCAAGAAGTCGGCTACTCGGCTAGCCTTTTCCAGGCTCTGGTTCATGTCATCACCACTGCCGGGAATGGTGACGTTTTGCCAAAACTCCTCGCGCAGTGCGCGGATTCGCTCGATGGCGATTTCCCGTATTGAGCGCCTCTTCTTCGACGGCTTCTGCGAACCCCAGCATGGCGAGATGAAACCCGATCTGTCCCGGAGCATGGCGAGATGAAACCCGATCTGTCCCGGCCCGGCATGGGACTCGAACTAAAGGAGCAGGATGCTGCCCCTTACCTGATCTGACTTCTGCCCAGCGAGGCAAGCAGCGGACCTACAAACACATGCGCTATCGAGCGCGCATCACACAGAAGAGAGGGATTCAGCCATGGCAAAGCAGGTTTCGGATCTGATCGTCGAGCGTCTTATCGAATGGGGCGTGGATACTATCTTCGGCTTTCCCGGAGACGGAGTGGATGGGTTCTTCGAGTCGCTCCGTACCCATCAGGACCAACTTAAGTTCATCCAGGTCCGTCACGAGGAAGCGGCAGCCTTCGCCGCCGTCGGCTATGCCAAGTACACCGGGCGCCTGGGCGTATGCTGCGCCACCTCCGGCCCCGGCGGTATCCACCTGCTCAACGGCCTCTACGACGCAAAGTGCGATTTACAGCCTGTCCTGGCCATCACGGGCCACACCTTCCACGACCTCATCGGCATGGACTACCAGCAAGATGTAGACCTCGACAAGCTCTACATGGATGTCACAGTCTTCAACCAGCGTGTTATGGGACCTGCCCACACCGTCAATTGTGTGGATATGGCCGTGCGCACTGCGTACGGGCGTCGCGCCGTCTCCCACATCTGCATCCCCAAGGACATCCAGGAGTGGCCCGTCACAGACCAGCACCGCAGCAGCGCCAATGTCTCCCACCACAGCGGTGATTGGAGCGTTCCCTCCTCCGCAAAACCCGCGCAGTCGCTCGTCCAGAAGGCAGCCGACATCATCAACGCCGGATCCAAAGTCGCCGTCTTCGTCGGACGCGGTGCCCTGGGCTGTAGAGAAGAAATCTCCAAACTCGCTGAAACCGTCGGCGGCCCAGTTATCAAAGCCCTGCTCGGCAAAGCCGTCCTTCCCGACCGCAGCCCGTATACCACCGGCGGCATTGGTCTTCTCGGCACGGCCCCATCGATCGATGCCATGGAAGAGTGCGACACCCTCATCATGATCGGCACCAGCTTCCCCTACATGGACTTCCTGCCCAAACCCGGTCAGGCAAAATGCGTCCAGATCGAGATCGATCCTACCCGCATCGGGCTACGTCACCCTGTCGATATCGCACTCGTTGGAGATGCGAAGACCGTCCTTACTTCCCTGCTTCCGCTGCTCAAAGCCAAGAACGATAAGTTCCTGAAAAAAGCGCAGGAGCGTATGAAGAGCTGGAACGAACTGATGGAAGAGCGCGGCACCCGCAAAGACATGCCGATGAAGCCGCAGGTCGTCACCCATACCTTGAACAAGCTGCTCCTTGACGACGCCATCGTCTCCTCCGACAGCGGCACGATTGCCACCTGGACCGCGCGCTACGTCGAGATTCGCGGCAACATGCAGTTCTCCCTCTCAGGCTCCCTCGCCACCATGGCAAATGGCCTTCCCTACAGCATAGGAGCAGCCGTCGCTTATCCCGGTCGCCAGGTCGTCTGCGTCGTCGGCGATGGAGGCTTGAGCATGTTGATGTGCGAGCTCGCTACCCTGGTGAAGTACAACCTCCAGGTCACCGTCATCGTCATCAAGAACAACGTCCTCGGGCAGATCAAGTGGGAGCAGATGATCCTCGAAGGCAATCCCGAATTCGGTGTAGAACTTCAACCTATCGACTTCGCCAAAGTAGCCGAGGCGTGCGGAGCCAGAGGTTTCACGATCGAGCGCCCCGAGGACGCCGAGAGAATCTTGAGTGAGGCGTTACATCACAAGGGGCCTTCCGTCGTGCAGGCGGTTGTTGATCCCAATGAACCGCCTATGCCCGGAAAGGTCACAACCGAGCAGGCGATCAAGTTCGCCAAATCACTCCTTCGCGGCCAGAAAGATGCCATGAAAATCATTAAGGACATTAGTGAAGATAAGATCCGCGAGGTTATCTAAGCAATGGAGAACACCTCCGCTCCTTCATGGACTCATCCAGCGCACGATCTCGAGATCATCTCCAATCACATCAGGGAGGGGCGCTTCCAGCGCAGCCTCTCCCTGCTCACCGCCGTTACCAGCATCATCAGCGGGCTTGAGGTCGCCTACGAACACTATCGCGGAAGCTACAGCCGCCGCGTTATGTACACCCCCGTCATCCTCAGCGTGCTGCTTGCGGCTGCGGGACTCGCTGGTTTTTCAGCCGCCGAGCCGCCCGAACCATCCTCCGCCTGGTTTCAGCGGTCACCCTAATCGATGCCGCCGTCGGCTTCTACTTCCATACCCGCGGTGTCAAGCGCAAGCCCGGCGGCTGGAGACTCCCCATGACCAACATGATCATGGGCCCGCCGATCTTCGCCCCGCTGCTCTTCGGCACCAGCGCCTATCTTGGCCTCATCGCCTCGTTCCTTCAGCGCAAGACGCTTCGGCCACTCTCTCAGCTTCCGGCAAAGCCACCTTTCTCTCCCGCCTCTTACCCGCGCGGCAGGGCCGTGAGCTCCTCTCCGCCGAACAGGATATTCGCGAAGGCCGCTTCCAAAGCCAGGTGGCAATCGTCACCGGGGTCAGCGCACTCCTCAGCGGCTTCGAGGCCTACTACTCTCACTACAAAAACAACTTCCGCTACTGGGTCCAATGGACTCCCATCGTCCTCGCGCCGCTCCTCGCAGGTGCATCCTTCGCCTCCGTAAAAAGCCGCAGAGTAGCCGCGACCGCCCTTCCCACGCTCTCCGTCCTGGCCTCCGCCGATGCCGCCGTCGGTTTCTACTATCACGCTCGCGGCGTCCTCCGCCGTCCCGGCGGTCGAAAGCACCTGCTCTACAACATCATGTACGGTCCACCCATCTTCGCGCCGCTCCTCTTCGGAGCTGCCGGAATGCTCGGCATGTTAGCCAGCCTATTACGCAGGAGGAACAGATGAACCCCCATACTCCCGATCCCGCTCTCTCCCCGCGCGATCCCGCAACCGGCGAAGCTCTCGCCCCGCGCCCTCAGCCAGGCTATTACCCCGGCTTCAGCACCCTCTCCCAGAGCCCTTTCTGGGACGACGCCACGCGGCAAGTCACCACCAACCGCGTGGATTCACCACCGCTCCGCCTCTTCTTCTCCGCCGAAGAGTGGGAGTTCTGGACCGCCGTCTTCGCCCATCTCATCCCCCAGACCGACCGCGCCCCCGACCGCCAGATCCCCCTCGTTACACCCCTCGACAGCCGCCTTCACGAGAACCGCACCGTAGGCTATCGCTTCGAGAACATGCCTCAGGACCGCATCGCCTACAAGATCGGCATGAAGGCCATCAATCAGGAAGCGCAGCACCGTTACGGAGGTCCCTTCCTCCATCTCTCCCATCTCCATCAGGACGTTGCTCTCAAAGCCATCCACGACGGCAAGCCGGCCGCAGCGCCCGACATCTGGCGCCAGATGTCCGTCCATCGCTTCTGGCAACTCCTCATGCAGGACGCCGTCGACGCCTACTACGCCCACCCCTGGGCCTGGGACGAGATCGGCTTCGGAGGCCCCGCCTATCCACGCGCCTACACTCGTCTCGAGCGCGGTGAACCCGAACCATGGGAGGTCGAGGAGCAGCGCTACAACTGGCTCGCCCCGGCCTTCACCGCCTCCGATGAGGTCAAGCCCGCGGACCATCACATCGAGTCCGAACAACATCGGTCGCACAGCTAACGTGAGGTGTTCGTGAAAGAACCCATCCTCGGAGCATTTGATCCCCCCGCCAAAGACAAGCACATGCTTGGCGCGCTCCAGTACATTCACTTGCCCATGCGTCGCTTCCAAGACACCGACGAGGTGGACTACGTCATCGTAGGAGTAGGCTCCGCTGGCGGCGTCCTCCTCCAGCGCCTCGCCCGCGCCGGCTTCAACGTACTCGGCCTCGAAGCCGGCCCCTTCTGGGACACCGAACACGACTGGGTCAGCGACGAAGCCGGCTCCCACCAGCTCTACTGGGAAGACCCGCGCGTCACCGGAGGCACCGACCCCCTCGCCCTCGGCGCGAACAACTGCGGCAAAGGCGTAGGCGGAGGTTCCGTCCACTGGGCCGCCTTTACCCCGCGTCTCCATCCCTCCGACTTCGAGGTCTACACCCGAGATGGCGTTGGCGCGGACTGGCCCATCACCTACGAAGAAATCCGCCCGTACTACGAACAGCTCGAAATTGAAATGCCCGTCGCCGGTCCCGCCTACTATCCCTGGGGCCATCCGCACGGCTATCCCTATGGCCCTCACCCCATGGGAGGCGTAGGTAACGCGCTCATCCGTGGCTGCACCGCACTCAACATTCCCGTCTCTATAGGAGGCCCGGTGGCCATCCTCTCCGGCTCCCACGGAGACCGTCCCCACTGCATCTACCGCGGCTACTGCATCCAGGGCTGCAAGGTCGGCGCCAAAGCCAGCACCGTCATCACCCACGTCCCCGACGCCCTTAAGCAAGGCGCCGAAATCCGCGACCGCTGCATGGTTTCCCGCGTGGCGATGGGTAAGAACGGCCGTGTCACCGGAGTCCACTACTGCGACAACGACGGCCGCGAGCACTTCCAGCGCGCCAAAGCCGTCATTATCTCCGGCTACTCCATCGAAACCCCACGCCTCCTCCTCAACTCTGCCTGCTCCGGCTTCGAGAACGGCCTCGCCAACTCCAGCGATACCGTTGGACGCTATCTCATGGCGCAGGCCGGAAACGTAGTCCTCGGCCGCTTCGACCAACCCGTCCGCATGTACAAGGCCCCGCCCGCGCACGCACTCACCGAGGAGTTCTACGAGACCGACCCCAAAAACGACTTCGCCCGCGGCTTCGCCGTCCAGACGGTTGGCCCCCTGCCGCTGGCCTTCGGCAAGCAGATGGTGGCCGCGAAGAAGGCCTGGGGCTGGGGCCTGCGTCGCGAGATGATGGACTACAACCACTGGGCCACCTTCGGTCTCCTCGGCGAAATCCTCCCCTGGCCCAAACAACCGCGTCACCATCGCCGACGGAAAAGACCGCTTTGGCCTCCCCGTCGCCCACGTCAGCTTCAACCTGCACGACAACGACAAGAAGCTCATCAAAGCCGCCAAGGAAAAAACCAGCGAGGTCATGCAGGCCGCAGGCGCAACCGAGGTCGTCCAGGAAGCCCGCTACGCTCACCTCGTCGGGGCCGCGCGCATGGGCTCCGATCCCCGCACCTCGGTGGTCGACAAATTCGGCCGTTCCCACGATATCCCCAACCTCTTCATCTGCGACGGCAGCGTCATGCCCACTCAGGGCTCAGCTAACCCCGGCCTCACCATCCAGGCCCTCGCCGCTCGCACCGCCGACTACCTCATCTCCCAGGGAGACCGCCTCTTCAACTCCAACGAACGCGACATGACAGCCCCACCCATCCGTCGCGAACTCGCCCCTCCAGACACCTGGGGCAAAGGAGTTCCAAGGCTCAAGTAGTTGGAACACCTATTTGATTGGCCGACTCAAAGTACGTATCGGCAGGTTCAGCTCCGCCGTACGCTCCGGCGTCAGTATCCGCTTACGGGCCCTTGTAGGAACCCGCCCGCTTCGCCAGCTCGATTCCCTCTTTCTGCCGTTCCCGGATCAGCTCGCGCTCGAATTGCGCGAACGTTCCCATCACGCTGAGGAGGAGATTTGCCATCGGAGAGTCGTCGCCGGTGAATATCAGGCTCTCTTTTACAGGGGTAATGGGATGGTCCGCCGCCTTCAAGATTTGATCTATGGCAGGATGAAGGCGAGCACAGGAGGATTCTCCCATGACAGTACATGTTTTCGGCATCGACATCGGCAAGACGGTATTCCACCTGGTTGGCCTGAGCAAGGAAGGCCACCTTGTCCAGAAGAAGCGCTTCAGCCGCAGGCAGCTGCTCACACACATGGTGAACACCCCGGCATGTTTGGTCGGGATTGAAGCCTGCCCCGGCGCCCACTTCCTCGCTCGCGCTCTTGCCGCTCAAGGGCACGATGTAAAGCTCATGCCCGCCGAGTACGTACGGCCATTTGTGAAGTCGAACAAGAACGACTACGTGGATGCGGAAGCGATCGCCGAAGCCGTGCAACGGCCGACGATGAGGTTTGTCCCGATCAAGAACGAGACGCAGCTGGATCTCCAGGCTCTGCACCGGGTCCGGGATCGTTGGATCGGCCGCAAGACTGCTGTCATTAATCAGCTCCGCGGTTTTCTCCTGGAACACGGGATCACGGTTCGATCCGGTCCCGCGCACCTCAAGCGTCAGATCCCTGCCATCCTCGAAGACGCCGACAGCCTACTCTCGCCAAGGATGAGAACTCTCCTGATGGAGCTGCGTGACGAGTGGGCGAAGCTGGAAGAGCAGATCGACGCTGCCAACCGTGAGTTCGCCCAGGTGGCGAAGAAGGACGACGGTTGCCGTCGACTTCTCACGATCCCAGGCGTAGGACCACTGACAGCGACCGCGCTGACCGCCGCGATCGGCAACGGTGCAGCTTTTCGCAAGAGCCGTGATCTGGCAGCGTGGCTCGGGCTGGTGCCACGACAACATTCAACAGGCGGCAAGGCCAGACTGCTTGGAATCAGCAAGCGGCGATCCATACCTGCGCCGGCTCTTCGTCCACGGGGGCCGGGCTGTCCTCGCACGGGTGAAACGAGAAGAGCATCAGTTCGGAGGTTGGCTCGATCGACTCGAAGCGCGATCTCCTCGGAACGTAGCCATCGTGGCGATGGCCAACAAGATTGCACGCAGGGCTTGGGCAGTTCTCACTAGCGGGCAGACGTATCGCGCGAACATGAACGCCATGGCGAACACGTAAGGAAAAAATGGAAATCGCTTTGCGATTCCTACTTTCCATCACAACGGCGACGAAGTTTTATAAGTTCTCACCAGGTTTGCAAGTAGATTTGATTGATGGCTGAACAGGTCTAATCGGCCCGCTCTGATCCTGATTGGGTTTACGGTCTGCAACTGAGGCCGCCGGGGTGTTGAGGAGAGAGAGGGCGCGGATTCCATCATGGCTCGAAGCAGATCCATCGCTTCACTGAGAAGCCGTATACATAGGAGCAGACCGCTTCCCGCCATCAAGAGATCCCGCTTGCAATCAGGCGACGGACCATACATAAACCCAACACCGATACCGGCGGTTTTACCGACCACGTCTTCGCCCTATGTCATCTTCTGGGCTTCCGCTTCGCACCTCGTATTCGTGACCTGGCCGACAAGCGGCTCTATGTACCGGGTAAGGAGCGCGATCATCCGACCCTCACTCCGCTCATTGGGGGCAAGCTCAACTTGAAACTGGTCCGCACGCAGTGGGAAGAGATCCTGCGCCTCGCCGCTTCCATCCGACATGGGACCGTGACCGCATCGCTCATCCTCCGCAAACTCGCGAGCTACCCTCGACAGAACAGCCTCCACACCGCGCTTCGCGAAGTCGGGCGCATCGAGCGCTCCCTCTTCATGCTGGAATGGATGAAAGACCCGGAGCTGCGCAGGCGTGTGCAGGTTGGACTCAACAAAGGCGAAGCCAGGAACGCTCTCGCCCGCGCTGTCTTCTTCAATCGCCAAGGCGATCTGCGCGACCGTAGCTTCGAAAACCAGCGCTACCGAGCCAGCGGACTCAACCTGATCGTTGCCGCCATAACCCTTTGGAACACCGTATACCTGGAACGCGCCATCGCCGCCCTGCGAGGGCATGGCATCGCCATCGAAGACGAAGCCTTGGTCCACCTCTCACCCATAGGCTGGGAACACGTCAACTTGACCGGCGATTACACCTGGCAGGATGCAGGACGCCTTCGTAAGGGCTCGTTCAGGCCCCTACGACCCTTCGCAGCCTCAAACGAATGATCCTAATTCCTTAGCGTACGATTTTTGACGTTTGGTGTAGCGACCCCAATGCGCATTTGAGATCTCTGGGCCTGCCTCAACTCGCCGACGTGAAGGAAGAATTTCTGAAGCTCGCCGGAGAGACGTCCTGATCAGATCGGCTCGCTTGTGAGAACCTGCAGACACTCATGCGCGATCTGGAAACCCTCTTCAACGGGTACGGCCCAGGCGTGCAGTCGGGAACTGTCGGTTGAAATGCGCGTCATGCCTACGGTAGACCGTTCATTGACCTCACGGTCCAATTCCAGGCCCCAGCCGCCGAGGCCTTCGCATACCTGCTCGCGAAGCCACGGTGAGTCTTCGCCGATGCCACCGCCAAACAGCACAGCCTCAGCGTTCCCCAGTGCTGCGAGGTAGGCACCCACTGCCAAACGGACGCGATAGCCGTACATCGACAATGCAAGCTTTGCCGCGTCATCGCCGCGCTTGACGAGTTCCCGCGTGTCAAGCGAGCCCCCTGCAATCCCCAGCAGCCCTGAATGCTTGTTCAGCAAGGTCAGGATCTCGTCCGCGCTCTTCTCTTCCTTGCGCATCAGGTAAGGCACAATCGCGGGGTCGACGTTGCCGGAACGCGAACCCATCATCAGGCCCTCGAGGGGGGTCAGGCCCATGGTGGTGTCCACAGAGCGGCCATGCGCGATGGCGCATGCGGAGGAGCCGCTCTCCAAGTGCAGTGTCACAATGCTGACCTCCTCTGGCCGCTTGCCGATCGTGTGCGCGTACTGCTCCAACATATAGCGGTGCGACACACCATGAAAGCCGTACTTGCGCACGCCGTGGCGGTCTGCCGTTTCTCGCTCGATCGGGTAGCGCCACGCCCTTTCTGGCAGCGTGCGATGAAATGCGGTATCAAAGGCGACGAAGGCCGCAGTGTCAGGAAGTTCCGCTGCCAACACGTCCAGAATTTCCAAAGAACTCTTGTTGTGCAGCGGGGCCAGTTCTTCGAGTCCTTCAATGTCGTGACGCACTTCGTCGCTAAATCGCACAGCACCCCCGTACTTGACGCCTCCATGCACGACGCGCACCCCAGTCAGTGCGATTGTATTCAGCTTCTCGGAAAGGGACTTCTGCCCACGCAGCCAGCCGAGTGCCACGCTGACCGCCCTCGTCATATCGTTGGCTTCGACATCGTGCTCTGAAGTAACGTTCCGGCCGTCATAAACCAACAGCTTCGATTCTTTGCCGATATCGTCCAGCGTAGCGCTGGCAAGTTTCGTCGCCTCTGCGGCGACCTGGGTACCCCCATCGAGCTCGACCAGATCGAACTTCAACGAGTTGCTTCCCGGGTTGAACGCCAGAGCTACTGCCATGGCCGTTCGATGCGAGGATCCGTGATCACGGTACGACCCAAGCGTCGATTACCGGTTCTTCATGTCCCGGAGATCCAACCCGAACTTTAGCTTACCTTTTGTCCCCGAGACTGTAACCGGTATCTCCGCTCCAGCACCATCTTTGTGAAAGAACGGGTTGATCGGCTTCAACAGCCAACTCTTCCATTTTGACGCGACCATCTGCGACAGTTCCGCCTGTGTGCGTACTTTGCCTGTGAACTCAATTCTTTTCCCGTCGAGCGAGTACACCCCGGCGAGCTGCACGGTAGCCCCTGGCAATGTGTAATCGAGATCGCGAAAGGTCAGCCTCCCGTCATTCATGACAAACTGTCCGCTCATCTTGGAGGTCACATCTTCAGCTCCGGGCTTCGCTTCCTTGGGTTCTCCCTTTGCCCGCAAGCTCAGCATGTCCACCTTGTCCTCCAATTCAGGATTTGTGAAGTGGATATGCCGTAGCGTGAAACCGCCTTGCATACTCAGTTTGTTGCCCACGCTCTCCTTGCCCGGTCGAATGTGCAGCTTGGTCTTTGTCTCAACAATTCCAGAGATCACCGCCGGTTCTGTCTTTACGGACAGTTGCAGAAAATCCTGAATCCTCCCAGCCGGAACATCGATGTCCAGGTCGATAGTGTGTCCTTTGCCCTTTAGGTTGATGATCGCGCCTCGACAGGAGAACTCCGAGCCGGCCAGCCTCGCAGCCACCGGTTGTAAATAGGTATCGCCGGTGGTCCCATCAACGATCGCAGAGAACTTTGCCCAAAGTGGCATAGGATGGTTGGCCGTATCGATCGAAAAATCCGGTACTTCGGTTGTTCCTTCGATGGCGATCCGGTTGAGTTGGCCTTGGAAAGTCCCCACCGAATGCAGGCTGCCTCCAATACTCTTGATCGTGTTGAGATCGGCGTGGTCGAAGAGGTACTTTCCCGTTACGCTTGAATCGCCCGCGCTCTCTGTATTCCAAGGGCCAAAGGTGCCGGTCGCGTGAATATCTCCCTTGGGAATTGCATTCGTCAGAATCGCGTCGTAAGGCCACGGTGCGTTCGGACCTACATCGTGGAGCACGATGTGCTTCAATTCAAACAACTTCGGATCCTTATTCGGCTTATCCGTGCCGATAATCAGCCGGGAATCGTCGCATACAATCTCGCCTACTTCGATCTTTGATTTGCCGAAGTGCCTACGGTGCGAGGTCCCCTGCTGTCGCATCTGCCTCGGAGGAATGCTGATGGATAGCACCTGCACGTATACCGTCCTCACATGCATGGGTTTGAACAGCAGCCCAATCAATGCGGCATGAAAGCTGAATCTGTCGATTGCGATCAGAGGGTCCTTCGCTCCCGCCGCCACCACATCATCAGGAGGAAATATCCTCAGCCCCCCGCCCGTGACGTTGAGCCCATGGGTGATGGAGACCTGGAGATTGTCCAGTTCTACCTTGCTGTCGAAATGGGTGCTGAGCGTCTCGATCACGCGCCCCTTAAGGATGGGGGTGGCTCTCTTCAGCAGTATCTGGAAGACCACGATCAGCACAGAGAGGCTCACGAGCACTATCCATAACACCCATAGCCACGCTTTGCGCCTGTGCGATCCTTGCGCCGGGGTAATCACGGCGGATTGTGAAGTTGCCTGCAAATTGATCCGATCCGTGTACGTCGGCTCGGATCATTGAGCAAACCAACACTTGGGTGGGAATAACCATCGTCATGTCCCGGTCTTCGACTCAGTACTTAGGCCCTGTTAAATCCCTACTTACATGAGGTAACATGCCCAACCAAAGCTGAGGCGTTTCGCCTAAGAACGTGTCGAGGCGCCGCGAATGCCCGCGAGCCCAAGCGAGAAGCTGATGAGCCAGCAGCATTGTGAGAACCTCGCAAAGGGCGACAACATACGATTCGTCGTTACCCACGATCGCCACCAAGATGAAGCCGCTGAGGAAAAAGTCAGGACGAGTTCGAAAGGGCTGAAATGGTGTCTTGGATGCCGGCCGATCACCATACGCAAGACAAGAACCAAAGAAAGATATCCCAAAAAGGCTCATAGCATTCCAGGTAGCATATGACTCCCCCGGGGCGAGTAGCCCAACACGCTTGAACCTGGTTAGGCAGTCCTTCTAACAAGTGCTTCGTAGATGAATCCGGCTATCAGGAACGTGAGATGCAGTCCTTTCCTTACGAGAGGCATGCACATCTTCCACCTGGCCTCCGTGGGAGCGATTCGGATCAGTTTAGCGGAGGCTTCGAATACGCTGACGGTGCGTGCTTCAACCAGCGAGGATCCAACAGAATCATTCCCAAGCCATCCACGTAAGCCAACGCAGTACGTGGGGGCTCATCACCACTGAACAGCTCTTTTGTCCACACAACCTGCCCGCCAGGAAGCATTCCGCCGCCTCCGGCAGGAAGAAGCAGGGGCTCGAGAATCAAGAGGTACATCACGGGATGAGTAGTGATGTGCAATAGGTGATAAGGATTTGATCTTGGCATCTTAGCTCCGATGATTACGAGGAGCGGAACGGTACAGTTTTCGCGCTTTTTTTGCCTTGCGATGCCGTGTCCCCGCTGAACTCCGCTCAATGCGGTTACCAGGAAACTGAACGCTGACTCGGATTCAGCCTCCCTTGTCAAAATGTGTGCGAATAGATACCAGATCCGGGGTATGTAATTGGGTCAATCGCGGAGATGAGTTTAGCTGGTCCATCCATAGTTACGCATACGCTGCTCAGCATCTGCGCGTGGTTAGCCGGCGATCCGGCTGACAAAATTAGGCTCTTCATAGAGGTCAAGGCCAACGCCCGCCCGCACTCCTCCATGGACAGGGAGTGACAAAGGATCAAGAGATCGAAATTATTCAACGCCAATACTGGTGTCAGACCTGGGAGGTCGCTCGCAGCGCATACCTGATAACCGCACGCTTCCAACACCCATTGCCGCGTTTCATGAAGGTGAGCGTCGCGTCCGTACAGCAGGATAGAGGTAGGGATCGGCATCTTGTTGCTCCGTAGGAAAGAAATGCGAACTGATTTTAGATTTCGCTTTTCAAACGTGTCTGTTCGCCATATGACCAACGTTCTGTCTGCGACAAGTGAAGGCTCCCATGCTGGGAGCCTTACGGTCTTTAGGTAGGAGTGATCTTGCAGAGGGGGGAAGCCGAAACCGAGGGAACAGAAAGTCCGGCACTTGCTCGTTCGTACATGAGAACGTATGGGCAGACAAAACGTTGCATTGCCCGTTCTGGTGTGAGAGGCAGACTACTTGGAGCAGGTAAGTAGGCTTGGGTCGATCGTGATGACACCAATACCTTCAGCGTATGCGGAAACAAGAGCTTTCGCTGAGTCTTCATCCATCTTCTTCTCAAGCCAGATAACGCGTCCGATGTGCAGAATCCCTTTGCCCGCTTGAACTTCCTGAGGGACGCCAGGCGCAATGAGGTAAGGGGTCTCTTGTCTAATTACGCAGGTGAAGCGAAATTCTTGTGGCCTCAAAGCATCCTTCTTTCTATGTGTGAGGCGAGGAGTCACAGCGCTTTTGCCTGCCCTTCAGCCACCAATAGCACCAGGAAACAGGTCTAAGAAGCGGTCCCCGTTAGCTCTTGCTCTGCTCTGCTCCAGTTACGCTCAGCCATTCCGTCCTGACGGCCTTCGGTCTCCCAGATGCCGTATGCACGCTCGGCGACAAGGTCGTGTATGGGAACAGGTTTTCGCTCTACAGGCCCATCCTCCCAATCGGAGGCGGCTTTTCCTAACCCCTTAGCCTTTGACTGTTTGATGGACTTTGCCATAGGTCTCTTCTGTCCTTTCACTCAGCACGTCCGCCCTGACGAGCCAACGAGGATCGAGCGAGACGATCCCAATGCCCTCGACGAACGCGCTAGTCAAGCTTTGATAGGTTTTAGATTGGCAGTTGTCCGAGGTCCATACCGTCTGCCCTCGACCGAGAACTCCTCCTGAAGAGGAATCCCGGATGGTTGAACCGCCTCCGCATATGTAAGGAATATGCTGGAGCGCGACATGGGGCTGTCTATAAACATCTGGTCTGAGCATGGCGTTTTCTTTCGTTGCTGCCCAATTGCCGCATCGTTGCGCTGAAGTGATACGAAATGCCTGACACAAAAGGGTCCATTGTTGCGTCCAGGCCTTCGGACGGACGTTAGGTGGAGCTTTATGCGTACTTCCTAAGATGTTAAAAGAGCATCGAGGGGTTGCTCTTTGAGACCTCGACGCCGCGTCCTCATCGCCAATTGGCGGCTAACAGCACTTCTGACCGACCCATAAGACAAGCAGCAGGAAAAGCAAGATGGCTGCAACAGCCCCCAGAAACCCAGCAGAGAACCATGTTGGCATTCTTCAGGAAGTAATCCTCATCTGAGGACGTTCTGGTAAGCGCGAAATGCAACCGAAAGTCGGTGGCCAACGGAGAAGCTCTCATATCCAAACTGCCTGACGGCGGCGCCGCTCGCGTCTGTACCAAACACGACAGCTTCGCTGATAGACGCGAGTTCGTCGGTGTGGGCATTGAGCCCGACATACCTGTCCACGTGGCCCGCGCTGATATCGTCGCCGGACGTGATCCTGTTCTCGAAACAGCGGCCCATTCGCTAGAAGCCAAACCTAGCGCCCACAAGATTTCAGATCATTCTCTCCGCCGCTCGATTTGGGGCTTAGCGTACGGAAATTTCCCTTTCTTGAGCTGGCCCCCTTTGGGACGACATTTAGTTGGTCAGCTTAATGGTCGTGTTAGGGGCGATGGAACGATGGTCGTTTTCCTTCTTACGTCGGCGACCTCGTCGAAGATCCATATACCGGAAGGAAATGTCTCGGCAGGCTCTCCGAGACCTTTTTCTGCGATCGGCTCCAATGGCTCAACGGCCCTGGTCTGGTCGAAGTGGATGATCGCGTCAAACTGGTCAGAGAGTCGTGCTTGAAAATAGTGACTCGCGAGTTCGGACTCGGGGAGGTAGACCACGCCAATCGCCCGTTCGAGCATGGGCTCAGTCAATCCACCTGTAACGTGAGTACCGGGCTCAAGAGTGAGTGCGAATGCTGGTATGCCAACCTGATGAAATAAGCCTTCATAGCTATCAGCCCTCGCCGGCCGGACCTGCTTCCGCTCAGCTGGACTATCCCAGCTGGAAGCCGCTGTGACTGTGCCCGAATATGTACTAAAGCCGATCAATCGGCAAGCCTTGCCGTATTTCTGGCGAACAAGCTGGCCGACATTCCATTCGCCAGATTGGGCCATTTGTGTCGCGCGAGCATCACCCAGATGTGAATTGTGAGCCCAAACCACCACTTTCGAGGGGTGATGCTCGAGGTCGAGATGTTCGACTAAATCTTCGAGTGTCTCTGTCATGTGCTGGTCGCGAAGATTCCATGAGGAAACCCGTCCGCGGAACATGGTTCGGTAATATTGCTCGGCGTCTTTTACCACGTGAGCATTCTGTTGCGCATTGAAGAAGCGCTCCGCAGCGACCCCGCCGTCCGTGCGGACATATGCGATGGCGCGCTGCTGCAAATCTATCAACTGAGCTACGACTTCAGATTCGCAGGTGTGGCTCAGTCCGAATCCAGCAGCGTAGCCATACGCTTGAGCATCTTGTCCGAAATGTTCGAAGCACGCGTAACGATGGCGGGCACGTCGTGCGCCAGCAGGATCGACCTTGTCGAGATAGGTGAGAACAGCTTCGATCGAAGCGTGCATGCTGTAAAGATCTAGGCCGTAAAAGCCCACCCTCCGTTCCGGTTCGAGGGAGTCATTGTGGGTGCGTAGCCAGCCTACGAAGTCGAGAACATCTGCGTTGCGCCACATCCATGCTGGGAATCGCCTGAAACCGCTCAGTGCTTCGGCCGCATCCGCATCGGCGTTGTCTCCCTGTACATAGCGGTTGATCCTGTAGGCATCTGGCCAATCAGCCTCCACTGCAAGCGCGTCGAACCCTTTGTCGCGTATCAGGCGTTTGGTAATCTGGGCCCGCTCCCGATAGAATTCATGCGTTCCGTGGGAGGCTTCGCCGAGCAGCACGAAGCGTGCATCGCCGATGAAGTCGAGAAGGTGGTCGTAGTCTGCCGACGAGCCAGTCAATGGATGAGCGGCCTCGCGCACAAGGTCGCTGGTGATGAGCGAGGTCGCATCGAGCATGAATACCTCCAAGGGTCATTGCTGACATGAGCGATCGCGATGTCATGATTCCGATCCAGTCAGACTGACTTTCTGTTGCAGCCATCAACTTGCGCGGGCCGTTTTGGCTGAGCCGATTTATTTATTCCAACGATCTGGCGCAAGGTACTCTGCAAACCAACCTGAGGCAGCACCGGCCACCTGCTGCAATGTCCCTACTTCTTCAAAGAGATGCGTTGCTCCGGGGATGATATCAAGTTGCTTGTGCGGACAGCGCAGTTTGCCCAAGGCCTGGCGGTTGAGGGTAATCACCATTTCGTCTCTCCCGCCGACGATGAGCAAGACAAGAAGCGTGGACCTTGCTTAAGGCTTCCGCCGCAAGGTCGGGCCTCCCTCCGCGAGAGACAACAGCGGCAACCAGATTCGGAAGCTGAGCCGCCGCTACGAGTGCGGCTGCAGCGCCGGTGCTGGCTCCGAAATAGCCGATGGGGAGAGCCTTGGTAGATGCATATTGCGTAACCCACTTGGTTGCGCCGACCAATCGTCCAGCCAGCAGCCTGATATCAAAGCGCAACTCACCGGTCCGCTGGTCCACCGTTTCTTCCTCGCGGGTCAGTAGGTCAAAGAGCAGCGTTCCGATCCCGTGTGATCGCAGTACCTCCGCAACATACTGGTTTCGTGGGCTGTGACGGCTGCTGCCACTTCCATGAGCAAAGAGAACGATGCTTTTCGTATCCTTCGGGAGACTGAGGATACCCTCAAGCTGGACGTTGTCGAGATGTATCGATAGTTCGCGCTGACTTGCATCCCATGCGGATGTGACACTTGAAGCCATTGGCGCGGACGACCGTTCGGCCATTCGTAGTAAATCCACCACTTCTTCATCCTCTACCTGCGCAAAGCTCTCGTAGAATTGGCCGACCGCACCGAATTGCTCCGGCGCGTAGAGGCAGATAAGTTCATCCACCGCCGTCCTGAGCCAGGCGCAGGTGGAAGCGGGCGCTACCGGAACTGCGACCACGAGCCTGGCGGGCCTCATCTGCTGGAGCGCGTTAATAGCAGCGAAAATGCTCGCACCGGTAGCAATGCCGTCATCGATAAGGATGACCGTTCGCCCCGCAACCAGGAGCGGCGGGCGATCGCCTCGATAGAGAGCCGCGCGTTGTTGCAGTACCTCTTTCACCTCTTGAGTGATGCGCACAATCTGCTTTTTGGAAATACCGGCTTCCTGGATAACCTGCTGATCCAGATACCGCCCATCGTTCGCAGCGATTGCGCCAAACGCAAACTCTTCATGTCCCGGAACACCCAGTTTGCGAGAGAGAAATATATCTAACTGGATATTCAACCTCTTCGCGACCTAAAAGGCGACAGTGACGCCACCGCGGGGGATCCCAAGTACAACGACATCTTCGCGATTGGCATATTCACCTAGCTGCTTTGCCAATTGGCGTCCGGCGTCTTTCCGATCCTTGAAGATCATTGCTCTCGCTCCAGGATTACCCAGACTCTACAAATGCCAGCTCGTTGTCTGAGCTATCTCGTCAGCCTATTCATACCGCACGAAGTAGCCTTCGCGCAGTGATGTCTGTCACCTAAGATTGGGCATACTTCGATTGCATCAAGTGATCATTACGCAATAGCGCTTGCGGCAGCGCTGAACAAAGAGTAGAAATCGATACGAGAACTCCTTGATCGGGGTCTCTTGACCGACTGTGATCACCATCACAGCCAATCTTTGATTTGAGTGCTAGTGTGTGATTTGGACGTTTCTCCAGAAGAGGTGTGGCATCCGTTACCGGTGAGAGATGTGCAAAAACAGGAGGTTTTATTAATGTAAAGGACATCATGAGTAAGACGCTCGTTTGCTGTACGCCAGAGGATGGGATACAGAAGGCAGCAGAGTTAATGAAAGCCAACGACATCGGATCCATTCCCGTAGTCAACGATTGTAGTGACAGGAGATTGCTCGGCATCGTCACGGATCGAGATATCTGCGTCAAGGCAGTTGCTACCGGGAAGTCTAATGTCAGAGTGAAGGTCTCCGAAGTGATGACCAAAGGGCCGACCACATGCGGTCCCGACGAATCGGTTGAGGCGTGTGAAGCTTTGATGGAGCGTAAGCAGGTCAGACGCATACCGGTGATTGACGCGCGAGGAGCGTGTATTGGTATCGTCTCCCAGGCTGACATCGCGTTACGCGACACAGCAGAGCACACCTCTAAAACCATTGCTGCGATATCGCAGCAACGTCACCAGCCACAGCTCCAGATGGCCGCAAATGCATAGCACAGGGCTCAGGAATGGCTCACGAAGGTAAGTCTGCGGGCCCGTAAGATCCGGCAACGGCAAGTCTGGTAGTGAATGTTTTTACCTGCAAACACAAAATCCGGCTCTGTTGCATTAACCTTGTCTGCGAGGCCCCAAGGCAGGACGCGGCGGTAGGATGGGTCATGTTCAAGCGCTGTCGTTTCCCTGTCGAGATTATTCTGGTGTGTGTTCGCTGGTACTGCAAGTACGGCATCAGCTATCGCGATCTTGTGGAGATGATGCTGGAGCGCGGCGTGGAAGTGAACCCGTCGACAATCATGCGCTGGGTGCATCGTTATGCTCCTGAACTGGAGAAGCGAGTGCGCTGGTATCAGGGCTACCGAGCGACCTCATGGCGCGTGGACGAGACGTATGTGAAGGTCGGTGGCCGGTGGAAGTATCTGTTCCGGGCCGTTGACAAGCATGGCCGGCTGATCGACTTCCTGTTATCGGACCGTCGCAACACCGGGGCGGCGCATCGCTTCCTGGGAAAAGCACTAACGACCATGCGCCACTGGCCGCCGTCCTCCATCACGACCGACCAACTCGGCTCCTATCCGAAAGCGATCGGCAGGCTGCAGCGGGAGGGCAAGTTATCGGCTGACACGAAACACCGGACCTGCAAATACCTGAACAACATTATCGAAGCCGACCATGGCGCACTCAAGCGAGTCATTCGTCCCACCCGAGGCTTTCAGACGATGAAGACAGCGGCTGCCACAATCAAGGGCTTCGAGGTGATGCGTATGATCCGTCGAGGACACTGTCTCACCTGTAAACCCCACGTCCAGGATGAGGTCCGATTCGTCAATGAGCTCTTCGGCATCTTCTCTGTTGCCGCCTGATCGAATCGCAGAAGAGGAAAGCTGCGTTGACAAAGTTAATGCAACAGAGCCGTTTCTCTCGGGTACCGATTAGATCTGTTGGGCTTAACGGACTCCTTCGATAATGGGCCAGAATGCTTAGACCGAAACGCGGCGTTGCGGAACTACTTGGGTTCGCGCTCTTCTCGGCGTGGGGTGCCCTTGCTTGCCCCCAGGCCACATCGCCGCCTTCAGGAGTTCCCACTATCCACGTAAGCACAGACCTGATTGAGGTCCCCGTGCTCGTGTTCAAACCGCCATTTAGGGCAGTTTCAGGGCTCGTTGAGAAGAACTTCGTCATCCGCCTGGACGGCGGAATGCCATTCTATCCAAACTATGTACACGCGCAGGGGTCGGAGCCGCTGAGCCTCAGTCTCCTCGTGGACGCGGAGACGAGTGAGCCGGAAAAGTTGTCACTCGGTCTTCAGACGGCGCTGCAACGTTGGCCCGTTGATCTCCTGCACGGTACAGACCGACTCTCCGTCTATGTCTTCGGATGCCGGTTGATACGGACACTGAACGAGTCCCCAGTTGACCTCAAGTTGAGTCGAGGCGCGGTTGTGGACGCTACATCACTTTCCACTTTCCAGGCCGCAATAGAAGGAGGTAGAACCTGCCACCAACCGCCGATCGACGTTGTATTGGACGCTGCGATTTCTCAGATTGCACACACCTCTGGCTGGAAGGTCGTTCTGATGATCGTGAATGGAGAGCGCACGGTAAACGCCTACACGCTGGGAAAGGTTCGGATTGCTGCCGCAGCGGCGGGTGTGACACTACTTGTGATTAAGTACGTGTATGGGCTGCGCTTACCCCCATTGATATATTCGACGACTGAACCGTTCAACCTCTTATCCGCCTCCTTAGGCGGCGTAAGCGTTTACTCTTCGTTTGGTGATTTCGGAGAAGCCACAGAGACGCTTATCGACCACATCCGGAGGCGTTACATCCTCAGCTTCCCGCGACCGGGAAACGGAACGGCGGGGGTCCATTCGCTGGAGGTAAGCACGAATGTCAGAGGAGCGATCGTTCGATCCTCAACCGCTTCCGCCCCGCTTCTCGATGACGCCCCGTGTACCAGTAATGATGGCCTAAGATTGTGCCCTGATCATCGGCCGCAGTATGGCACTAAGAGGCCTCCCGAATGAAAGCAAAGAGCAAGTTGGCGAGCAAGGGGGGATACATAGTCGTCATGGCGGCAGCTCTGTGTTTAAGAGTGTTGGATGCGCAGGTCGCAGGTGGAGGGAGCGGTGATGTGCATACAGTCAGATGTGAGAGGTTTGGAACAGAGGCCAACGCGCCTATTCTCATTCTGCTTCACGGTGTGAGCGGCCCGGGCTCCTTTTATACGCAGCAGGCTGAATTTTTTGCTGGTCACGGCTTCCGCGTTGTGTTGCCCCACTACCTGGAAGCGAGTCACGGCTCCGCTGCGACAGATGAGCATTACGGCGCTTGGGTCGCAGCCGTACGTGACGTCATGAACCAGTCGAATGCCCGAACAGAAGGTCGACCAGTAGCTACGGTCATTGTTGGTTACTCGCTTGGTGCTTCGATAGCATTGGCGCTCGGCAGTCAGGGAGATGGGCCGGACGCGATCGCAGAGTTTTACGGCAGTCTTCCGGACAAGTATTTCCGAGATCTCAAGGGCATGCCGCCTTTGCTTATACTCCATGGCGAGCGCGATACTAACATCCCGGTTAGCAATGCCATCCAGCTTCAGAAATTGTGCTCAGTAGCTAATCTGAGTTGTGATTCCCAAATCTATCCAAGTGAGGGGCACGGATTCACTTCCAAGAACCTCGGGGACGCTGATCAGAGAGTTTTACAGTTCTTTTCGAAGGTGGTGAGCACGGTAGGCACGTCGTGAAAAGGCGCCCGAATGCGTACCTTAGGGTATACCCCTGCAAAGACACCGAGGACATCGTCGCCACGGCACGCGAGTTGAACGTCACCGTGCATGTGCAGAAGAACGAGAAAGGGCGCCGCTCCCGCATCGACCGGAAAAAGACGAGGCACTCGGGCTATGCCCGCTCGCTCAGCCGTCGCTGGCTCGTGAAGAAGACCTTCGGCTGGCTCAAGGGGACCGGACCGCTGCGACAAGTGAAGCTGCGCGGCCTCGCCAAGGTCGACTGGATCTTCGTCTTCAGCTGCGCCGCGCACAACCTGCTGCGCCTGCCACGGCTGCTTGCAACCCAAATCCAGCAAGACCCTCAGCCGCAGGGCGCCTGAAACACGGTAAGTGTTGCAGAATCACCCCAAGCACCCGCACAACGTCTCGGATCCAGACGAATCCAGCCCGTAAACAACCGGATCGAAGAAACGCCCCAGCTAGACGAGAGCTATTTCAACAAGCTCCTAGGCTATCCGTCCGTCTGCAGAGGGGAACTGGCCCACGAGATAAACGGTCCCACAGATACTGCTTCCCTGGCGTTGCTATATGGACATGCCATGGCTGTTGTCGCTGGCAGGTTGGCTCTGAGACACGCTGGGCTGATTAAGTGACTGAGGGGTTTGCCCCTGGGAGTGGCCCTTCGGCATTGCGTGAGCCAGAGCCTGATCTTTGGTTATGGGCACACGATCCTGGTTGTAGAACTGACCGGTAGACCCGTCGATATGGATGTGACGGCCCGTGTTGGTGTGACGGTAGCTCTGCATGGTACCGCTCTCGGCTCTCCATGCGAACTGATTGACCTCGGAAGGAGTCAGTGCATTGTTGATCGGGGTCCACTGCCGGGTATGCTCGGCCCATGTAGGCATCCGTTCCGCAAGTTCGACAAGCCGTCCAGCATTGTGCCCCGGGCTAACCTCGGTTTTGACCTTTGCCGTCGTCCGTTGTTGGGACGGGAGATCGGCAGGCAGGATAGCGGGTGTAGAGACCTGCATGACGGGCCGTTGGGACTTGTAAATCAAACTCTCCTGAGAGGCGCGAGAGATTACCTCAAACATGGGGCTGTTCTTAGAGAGTTGGGCCGGTCCCTCTATGCTGACCAGAACGCAGTCTGCGGCGACATGCTTTGAGCCGTCCACCACATAGCCGTGCTCAATATGGCGAGCCTTGGTGGGGTCCAGTTCGACGCGCCTTCCGTTGTCCAGCTTGAGCGTTAGCCCATGGTCTTCCGCTATCTTCTCGAGCGTGGCAAGACTCCCAGTGCGGATGCCCTGGTCTTTGTCGGGCGCTGTGAACTGGATGCGTTCTCCCACTGCGATTTCGCGACGTTCCTCCCGATAGACGGCGCTCTGCTTCGTGGTCTGTTTGAGGAGTGCTGGATTGTAGGTGACTTCCTCGCCGTCTCCCTTCCGAATGGTGATCTCGTTGTTTTTGGCGTGAACCGTGACGATCGTAGCCGAGCTGTCGCGAGCTATGCCGTGCTTCTCGTTTCCGGCCCTGAACTGAAGGATGTCCCTGGGGGCGTAGTTGGCGGCGAGGCGGAGGTTGCCGGTTTGCGGCACAAGGACCGACAGCGATCGATCTTCAGGTGCGAGGGTGCCATTGGCTTTGAGTTCGGCGCGGATCAGCTGAGTAAGCTCCTGCCGATCGGCTGGGCCGGGCGCAACGACGACGGCCTTTGCTGGATGTCTGGCGTAGTCCATCGCAACAGCAGCCATGCGGCGGTTCGGGTCTGCGTACTCACGGATGCGCCCCTGTCCATGTAGTAGCTCCGTTCCCTTTCGGGTTTCGTTCTGGCCAAGCGCCTCGACCCCCGAGCGCAGCTCGGGGGTTCCTGATACCGCAGGAACTTCCAAAGGCCGGGCATTGTGAGGGCTGAAGTCCACTGCAGCGGTCTTGCTCACGTCGGTAGCGAGCCGTGCTCCAAGAGCCGTGGCGGCATTGGTGTAAATGCGGGCATCGTCCGAGGCGCGAGAGACAGCCACGTATGCGAGCCGGGTATTGATAAGGCTGCGTGGCCCTTCCGTGTCGATGTTCGCAAGCACCCGGCCTGCCGTGAGTCCCTGTGAGCTATGCGAGGTCACAGCATAGCCATGATCGAACTGCCTCATCTTCGAGGGCTCGAAGCTGACGGTACGCTGGTCCTTACCGTCCAGCTTCACCGTGATCTGGTCAGGCTCTATCTTCTGGATGGTGGCGAGCTGACGGTTTACGACCTCGAGGTTCTTGTCAGGGGCGGTGAACTGGATGCGGTCGCCGGTCGCGAACTCTCGCGGCACTTCCCGGTACACGTTCACGCCTCGAAGCCTCACAGGGTCGTAGGTGGTGCTCTCTCCGTCTTCCCGACGCACGGTGATGTTGTTCTGCTTGGAATTGACGGAAAGCACGGTGGCGAAGCTGCCACGCTCGAACCCCTCGGCCTTGCTGCCTCGCGTGTACTGGATCACATCGCCTGCCTGATAGCGACCGGCCCACGCTCGATCGGCGCCGGTCATCTCGGAACGCTGAACCAGCGTCGTGAACTGGCGGCTTACCTTCGAGATGGCGCCCGTCGCTTGGAGCTCCGTCCGCACTGCCTCGTTGATCTCCTGCCGGCTGCGGTTGTCAGGGGAGACGATGATCGTGTTCTCGGGCTTCGCAGCGTAGTCCTTAGCGATAGCCTGGAAACGAGCCTTTGCGTCCGGGATCTCGGTGATGCGTCCCTGTTCCTGGAGAAGTTTCACCCCTTGACCGGTCTCGCTCTTCGAGAGATGTTCGACCGCCTTCAGCAGCTCGGGGTCTTTCT